>Ga0099364_10000545_pt1 | contig 64042 bp, 61 predicted proteins | sample TergutTh196P3_FD_73070 | JGI IMG/M metagenome (GOLD analysis project Ga0099364, IMG submission 73070) | Microcerotermes parvus P3 segment gut microbial communities from Pointe-Noire, Republic of the Congo - Th196 P3 | ecosystem: Host-associated > Arthropoda: Insects > Digestive system > Gut ... | reverse complement strand
GCCCCCGGGTGGGGGGCTGCGCGGCCCCCGGTTCGGGGGTCGGCCCCCTTTCCCCCGTCTGGAGGCGGTGGAACGGCGTCAGACCCACGAACCAGAGCAGCCTTATCGGTTACCATTGGAAGAGGGGGGCCACTGTGGGAACAAAAGCCTCGCGCTGGACCTCTCAGACGTGGAGACCGTCGCGGGCTCCTCACGACGACGACCCCCAGGCGCAGCACCGCCCGGGGGTCGTCGTCAACCATACCGAAGGCTGGACAGTGCCGGTCGGGACCTGCCTAGACGGGCGCATCGTCGGCGACGGGCCCTGGTGGCGTGGCCTGTTCTGGTTGCGACGACAGCACCAGGTGGTCGGCCTGCTGGGAGTCCCCTGGGACCATGCGGATCAGGGAGATCTTCTGCCAGATCTTGCGGCTCATGCTGGCGGTCAGGGTCTCGATCTCGCTCACCGTGTCCAGCACGACGGCGTCGGTGGTGTCCTCGCCGCACAGCGCCGCCGTTTTCGCTGTCAGGGACAGCAGCGACGAACAGAACTCCAGGTAGCGCACGTAGCTGGCTTCGTCCATCACACGGTGCGGGACGTCGACGTCCTGCAGGGGCTGCTCGTCCACGGTGTGCTTGGTCATCTGGTGCATATCGGTGACGTGGGCCAGCGAGCGCAGCCGGTACAGGGTCGTCAGCAGGCGCCGCCGCTCGACCCGTTCTGGCAGGGACTGCAAGAACCAGATCGCGACGGCGGCGAACACGACGTCGTTGACGCCGCTCTCGATCACACCGAGCCACTCGAAGCCGTGCACGTCGTCGGAGCCCAGCCCTGCCCGCACCGCCGAGACCACCGCCGCCACGATCAGCGCCACCAGGCATGCGGTCGCCACCCACGACCCGATGCGCACAGCCCGGCGCCACGTGGCGAAGCGGGCGTCCTTCCCGATGCCGACGACGACCTGGCGCACCTCTTCGACGACGTCGGCCAGGTGTCGTCCAGGCATCGCAGTGTCGATCCGCTCGCGCAGCCGGACCAGGGTGGCCTCGACATGGGCGGCGTCCAGCCGGTCGAAACGTCCGGGTTCAGCGACGGGCACGCCCGCAGCATAACGGGTCGGCCGACGACGAGATCACGAGCCTGTACCGGGCTGTGTCCCTCAGAGCGGGGACAGGGCGAGGCGCTGGACCTTCTGGCCCGTGACCGAGGCGATGAGGTCGAAGTCCTTGTCGACGTGCAGCACGACGAGGTTGGACTGCTCGGCGATCGCGGCGAGCAGCACGTCGGCGACAGACGGTGCGCGGTGCTGACCTTGAGCGGCGAGCAGCCGGAGCACGTCCAGCGCCCGTTTCTCCGCAGCGGGTGTCAGGTGCTCGACCGGCATCGCGGCGACTGGCGGTTCGTCCAGCAGCTCGGTCAGGTCGTCGGCTGACCGCGCCGAGTACCCCAGCTCCAGCAGCGTGGGCACGGCGATACGGACCAGGCCCCGGTCCACCCGGTTCGTCCAGGTGTCCACATCGGGGCTCTCGGGCATCCGCACCAGGGCCGACTTGTCGATCAGGTAGGTGTCAGGCATGCCGCCAGGCCCGTGACTCGAAGTCCTCGCTGCGGACGTCGTGCGCCAGCTCGGCCAACCGGGTCCACCGGTCTCGGGTCGCTGACGAGCCCGATGCCCGTGCCGCCTCCTGCTCGACGGTCCGCCGCAGGTACTCGACCCGGGACAGCCCAGAACGGCCCGCCAGCAGGTCAATCTTCGCGACCGTCTCCTCGGTGAGGTCTCTGATCAGCACGTCCGCCATAGGACCACCTCCTGATATCAGATGATACCGCGCCTCGTAGGGCTCCGTCAGCCGGGACGGACGGTTCCTGCCGTCCGCTGGCTACCCGGCTGGGGGCACAGACGCCAGGGCGAAGGTGCGGGCGGGGCGCCACAGACCGTCGGTGCCGTGCTCGTAGCGGCAGAAGCTGGTGACGGAGAACTCGGCGACGTAGTCGTCCATACCGGTCTGGGCGGCGTCGAGCAGGTCGTCGTCCACGCCCTGGGCGACGGTGACGTGCGGGTGGTACTCGAAGCGCAGCTCTTGGGCCAGCGGGCCCGTCCGCAGACCGGCGGCCAGGGCCGCGCAGGCCGGGCCGCCCTCGACCACCTGGACGAACGTCACCGGGGAGACCGGACGGAAGGTGGCCGCACCGACCAGGCGCAGGTCGAACCGCTGGTGCCGGACCGCGACCGCGGTCAGGTGGTCGTCGACGGTGGCCAGGTCGTCACGGTGGACCCGCGTCGGCCCGAGCAGGGTGACGTGCGGCGGGACGAGGCGCGCGGCCGGGTCGCCGAACCGGGCCCGGGCCGCGGCCAGCTGGCCCCGGTACGGGTCGGGGACGGCGACCGACACGCCGATCCACAGCTCGCCCTCGGCGAGCGGGGGCAGCCTCACCGCGTGGCCTTGGCGGGCAGCAGACCGGTCACGTCGTACAGCCGGTCCAGCACCGGGGCGGCGATGTCCCGGGCCCGGGCCGCGCCGTCGGCCAGCACGTCGTCCAGCGCGCTGTCGGACAACCAGCCGTGCACCCGCTGCGCGAACGGCTCCAGGACGCCGAGCACCACGTCGACGACCTCGGCCTTGAGGTCGCCGTAGCCAGCACCGGCGAAGTGCTGCTCCAGGTCCGCGACCGCGGTGCCGGACAGGGCCGAGTGAATCGTCAGGAGGTTGGACACCCCCGGTTTCGTCTCTGGGTCGTACCGGATCTCCCGGCCGGTGTCGGTCACCGCCGACCGGATCCGCTTGGTGATGACCTTGGGGTCGTCCAACAGCTCGACCAGGCCGTTCGGGCTGGTCGCGGACTTGCTCATCTTCGCGGTCGGGTCCTGCAGGTCGTAGATCTTCGCGGTGGCCTCGACGATGTGCGGTCCGGGCACCACGACCGTGCCCTGGCCGAACCGCTGGTTCAGCCGTTGCGCCAGGTCGCGGGACAGCTCCAGGTGCTGACGCTGGTCCTCGCCCACCGGGACCAGCGTCGCGTCGTACAGCAGGATGTCCGCGGCCATGAGGACCGGGTAGGTGAACAGCCCGACATTGGTGGCGCCCACCCCGAACCGGGCGGACTTGTCCTTGAACTGGGTCATCCGGCTGGCCTCGCCGAACCCGGTGTGGCACGACAGCAGCCAGGCCAGCTCGGCGTGCTGGCTGACGTGCGACTGCACGAACAGCACCGACCGGGCCGGGTCGACACCCGCCGCCAGGTACTGCGCCGCGGTGCGGCGGGTGCGCGTCCGCAGCACCTGCGGGTCCGGTCCGGTGGTCAGGGCGTGCAGGTCGACGACGCAGTAGATCGCCTCGTAGTCGTCCTGGAGCCTGACCCACTCGACCAGCGCGCCGAGGTAGTTTCCCAGGTGGAGGGAGTCCGAGGTGGGCTGCATCCCCGAGAAGATCCGGGCGCGGTCGGTCATGGTGCTCCTTGCAGTCTTGGGGTGAAGAGTACGCCGGACACGACCCTCAGGTCGCCTCGTCGTCGAACACCGGAGGTGCCGTGGCGGCCGGACCGGGCTGGTCTGGTTCCGGGTCGCGGGACCCGGACCGGGCGCGGCGCGCCGCCGCCCGCCGGGCGGCGGCGGTGGAGGCCCGTTCCCGAGGCGGGTCGTCGTCACGCAGCGCGTCGCGGACGATCCGTCGCGGGTCGTAGCGGCGGGGGTCCAGGGACGTCCAGTCGATCTCCTCGCCGACGTCGCCCAGCTCGGCGCTGACCCGGTCCTGGGTGTCGCGCAGCAGCTCGCGGCCCCGACGCACCAGCGCCGCCAGCTCTTTGGCGTAGGCGGGCAGACGTTCGGGGCCGACGACGACGGCGACGATGACCAGCAGCACGACGATCTCGTAGCCGTTGATCACGGAGCAAGGTTACCCTCGCCGCACACCCGACCAGGCCGAGCGGCGACAGGCTACCGACCGGCTACCGCAGCCACGACGCCAGGCTCGTCCAGCCGCGGGCCAGCCGGGCGGGCACCCTGTCGTCGTAGTCGCCCGCGGGGAAGGCCGCGACCAGCGTCTCGGCGGTATCGATGCCGCCGTCCGTGACGACCAGCCCGACGACGGTATCGCCCGCCTGCCACACCACCGTCCACGGCTGGTACGACACCACCGCGACCGTGCGGCCGACGACGTCCGTCGTGGGCAGGGCCGCCAGCAGGTCCCGGCCCAGCACGCCGCGCTGCTGGGTGACGACGACGACGGCACCGCCCGGACCGGTCAGGTCGATCTCCAGCACCCCGGCGGACACCCCGGCGGCGGTGACCGTCCAGCCCGACGGCAGCGGGTCGGGCACGGTCCAGCCGTCGGCGCGCAGCCCGTCCAGGTCGACGAGCGCGGCCACCGGCTGGGCGTCGCCGAGCAGCACCAGCGGCACCCCGGAGTGGTCCACCGGCACGACGTCGGGCCGGGCCCCGAGCAGGAACAGCACCGTCACCACCAGGGCGAGACCGGCCAGCGAGCCCGCGGCCCAGACCGGCGCGCCACCCGGCAAGCCGCCCCACGGACCGGTCGACAGCCGGACGGCCTGCGTCTGCCCGGCGAACGGGTCGCCGGGCCGTACCGGTGGCGCGGCCCGCATGGCCAGCAGACGGGAGGTCAGGGCCGGGTCGGGCGGCGGGGTGGTCCAGGCCGTCGCCACCAGCAGGTCGTGGGCCGCGCGGGCGGCTCTGAGCTCGTCGGCGCAGCGCGGGCAGGCGGCCACGTGCACCAGGGCGTCGTCGGTCTCGGCGGCGGACAGCTGACCGTCCGCCAGCGCGCTGAGCCTGGAACCGAGATGGGGCCGAGCACCGAGACGGGGCAGGGAACCGAGGTACGTCATCGAACCGCCACCGCCTCGGGCGCCGGGGACGTCGGCCGTCGGTGCTCCAGGGCGACCCGCAGCTGGGCGCGGGCCCGGTGGATGCGCGAGCGCACCGTGCCGAGCTTGACGCCCAGCGTCACCGCGATCTCCTCGTAGGAGAGCTGTTCGATATCGGCGAGCACGACGGCGGCGCGGTAGGCCGGGGGCAGCGCGTCCAGGGCGCGCTGCACGTCGTCGTCGAGGTTCTGGTGCTCGTAGCGCCGCTCGGGGGACTCCTCCGGCGATACGGTGCCGAACCAGTCGGCGTCGTCGCCCATGAGCTCCAGGCGCACCTTCGAGCGGCGCCGGGTGGAGTCCAGGAACAGGTTGGTCGTGATCCGGTGCAGCCAGCCCTCGAACGTGCCCGGCGAGTAGGTGTGCAACGACCGGAACACCCGCAGGAAGGTCTCCTGGGTCAGGTCCTCGGCGTCCTGCTGGTTACCGGTCAGCCGGTAGGCCAGCCGGTACACCCGCGCGGAGTGCTCGGCGACGATCTGCTCCCACGACGGCGGGCACCACGCCGCGACGTCGGGCGGGTCGTTGGTCGTCATGCGGTCCATAATCGCATGCTGCCCGCCGAAACCCTAGGGCTCGTCCTGGTGACCGCTAGGCTTGGCAGCGGTCCCGCCCCCTGAACCCACCGGGCCGTCCACCGAGCGCTGAGAGCCGTGATGCCCACCGACAAGGCCCTGTCCTGGTTCTACTGCGAAGAGAGCGTCACCGAGGACGATATCGTCGCCGACGCGCGCGAACGCGCCGACGAGCTCGGCGCCGAACCGGTCAGCCCCGCGACGGGCGCCCTGCTCGGGGTGCTCGCGGCCCGGGCCCGGGCGGTGGTCGAGATCGGCACCGGCACCGGTGTCGCAGCGCTGCACCTGCTGCGCGGCATGCCCGACGACGGCGTGCTCACCACCATCGACGTGGAGGTCGAGCACCAGCGGGCCGCGAAAGAGGCGTTCGCCGAGGCCGGGGTGCGTCCCACCCGGGTGCGGGCCATCCGCGGGAGAGCCCAGGACGTGCTGCCGCGGCTCACCGACGCCGCCTACGACCTGGTCGTGGTCGACGCCGACCCGGAGAGCCACGCGACCTACGCCGCGCACGCCGTCCGGCTGCTGCGCCCCGGAGGCACGCTGGCCGTCAACCACGCCCTGTGGCGCGACCACGTCGCCGACCCGGCCCGGCGCGACGAGCAGACCGTCGCCGCCCGCGACCTGCACCGGACCCTGCGGGCCGACGACCGCTTCGACGTGGTCCTGCTCAGCGTCGGCGACGGCCTCCTGCTCGCCGTCCGACGCTGACCGTCAGGTCGTTCATAGATCACAAAGTCGTTCAGTCGCATGAACGACTTTGTGGTCTATGAACGACCGCGTCCCCGACGGGAGGCCGTCAGACGCCCAGGGTGGGGGCGGACAGCCAGGACAGCAGGAGCCGGACGCCGAAACCGGTCGGGCCTTCGGGGACCTCGTGGGTGGCCTTGGACGAGCGGGCCGGGCCGGCGATGTCCAGGTGGGCCCAGGGGACGGAGGCGGGCTCGGCGCGCGGGCCGACGAAACGGCGCAGCATCAGGGCGGCCAGGATCGCCCCGGCGCCGGAGCGCGGGTCGTGGCTCTCCTGGCGCACGTCGGCCAGCGCTGAGTCCAGGTACGGCTCGTACTCGGTGACCAGGGGCAGGCGCCACACCGGTTCGCCCGCCGCGTCCCCGGCGGTCACCAGGGCGGCGGCCAGGGCGTCGTCGTCGCTGAGCAGCGCGCCGGTGCCCAGCCCCAGGGCGACCTTGGCGGCGCCGGTGAGGGTGGCCACGTCGACCAGCACGTCGGGGGCCAGGGTGGTGACCGCCCAGTCCAGGGCGTCGGCCAGGACCATCCGGCCTTCCGCGTCGGTGTTCGTCACCTCGACGGTGCGACCACCGTGCGTCCTCACCACGTCACCGGGCCGGTACGACGCCCCGCCCAGGTGGTTCTCCGCGCAGGCCAGCACCGCGCTCACCCGGTAGGGCACGCCCAGCGCGGCGGCCCCGAGCACCGTGGCCAGGGCGACCGCCGCCCCGGCCATATCGGTCTTCATCGTCACCATCGACTCGCGCGGTTTCAGGCTGATCCCGCCGGTGTCGAACGTGATCCCCTTGCCCACCACGACGACGTGCCGGGCGGCGGTCACCTGCGGCACCGAGGTGACCCGCACCAGCCGCGGACCGTTCGCCGACCCGCCGCCGACGGCGAGCAGCCCGCCGAAACCCTCGTCGGCCAGCCGTCGGGGCCGCAGCACCTCGACCTCCAGGCCGGCGGCCTTGGCCTGGCGGGAGGCCTGGCGGGCCAACCAGGCGGGGGTCTTGGTGCTGGCCGGGGTGGCGGTGAGGTCCCGGGCCAGCCAGGTCGCCTGGGCGACCGCCCGGGCGGCGGCCACGGCGGCTTCCGCCCGGGTACCGTCCGGCCCGAGCAGCACCAGCGCGGCGGCCGGTTCCGGCGGCTGGCTGGCCAGCGTGAACGTCGGGTACGCCGCCAGCAGGTAGCCCTCGACCAGGACCCGCACCACCTCGGCGGTGCGTGAGGCGGAGTCTGCGGCGCTGGTGGCGACCGTCGAGACCACCCGGTCCAGGCCGCGCGTGGCACCGGCCAGGGCGGCACCGGCCCGGCGCAGGTCGGTCGTGGTACCCGCCCCGGTGCCGACCAGCACCAGCCGGACGGGCAGGTCGTGCCACGGCAGGCGCACCGCCGAACCGACGGTCCGCGGCAGGTCGACGACGTGCGCCTCCCCGGCCTTCCCGGTCATACCCGCCCGCTCGGCCAGCCCCGCCAGGTCGATACCGAACCGGGCCGCGGCCTGGGCGGCGCCCGACCCGGGGCTCAGCGCCTCGTCACCGTCGGCCGCCGGGCCGACCGGGACGGCGAGGGCGTCGACGCCGCCCGACGCCAGCAGGGGGGTACTGGCGACCTCACCACCGGTCAGCGTGACCTGGGGCAGGACCGATGCCATGTTCGACGGGTCAGCCGACGGCGGAGGTCAGCTTCTCGCCAAGGTCGGCGGCCTCGTCGGCCTTCAGCTCGACGACCAGGCGCCCGCCGCCCTCTAGCGGGACACGCATGACGATGCCGCGGCCTTCCTTGGTGACCTCCATCGGACCGTCGCCGGTCCTCGGCTTCATCGCGGCCATCGGCGGCCTCTCCTTCACCCGTAACGTCAAGCGGACAGCCCACCAGCGCAACCATCAAGCGTCGACCACCTGCCACCGGGGGACCGGAGCCATTTTAGGGCACGTACCGGCAGCAGGTGGCCCAACCGCGTGCCACCTCGGCGGCGAGGCGCGGCGGCGAGGCGGCTGTCGGCTCACGGCGGCCAGTCGCCGTTGATGCCGTAGGTCCAGATCTCGTAGACCCAGACGGCCTGCAGCGCCGCCATCACGACGAGCAGCAGCGCCAGCCAGGCCCGCCGGGCCCATACCGGACGGGTGACCAGCCCGACGCTGACGGCCGCCATCGGAAAGGCGAGCAGCAGGAACCGGGCCAGCGACGACCCCAGCTCGACCACGGCCGCGATATACCCCAGGTAACCCGCTGACCAGGCCACGAGCTCTGGTCCGGTGCGCCGTCCGGCCGGTACCACCAGGAGCGTGACGACCAGCACCAGCACAGCAATTATCAGCACCACGGTCGTGGTCTGGAGCACACGGAGATCCAGGCCGTCCGGGTCGATCCCCAGCTGAGCCAACAGCCTGCCCACCCAGAACTGGGCGATCCGCCAGCCCGCGAACGGTTCGGCACCGGTCGCCCGCCAGGCCTCCTGGGTCTGCAGGTAGGCGTCGGGTGTACCGGTCTGGCGGGCGGTCAGCCACGGCCAGCAGAAACCGCTGACCACCGCGACGACGAACAGGGCACCGATCTGCACCCAGTGCCGCACCGGGACGTCGTCGGGGCCGCGTGCTGGCGCGTCGCAGCCGGAGGCTCCGTCACCGTCGTGCGCCGGTGCCGGGTCGCGGGCGCGGCGGGCCGTCCACCAGCGGGCCGCGGCGTGCACGACCACGACCACCGCCATCGGCAGCGCCACCGCCCGGGTGAACCCCAGCGCGACCACCGCCGGCGCGGCCAGTATGTACCAGCGGCGCACCAGCGCCCACAGCGACAGGGCGATCAGCAGCAGCGCCAGCGACTCGGTGTAGGCCGTCTGGAGCACCGGGGCGGTGGGGAAGACGCAGACCACCGCGACCGTGGCCAGCGGCAGGCCCGGCCGGACCGCCACCGCCGAGCGGGCCCCGTCGACCACCAGCCGGTAGACGACCAGCATCGCCAGCGCGCCGAGGACCGTGGCGACCAGCGGCGCGGTGACCGTCCAGGTACCACCGGTCAGGTTCGTCACGGTGCGGACCAGCAGCGGGAAGGCCGGGAAGAAGGCCCAGGCGTTCTGCTTCACCCCGTCCGGCCCGTCCGGCGGCAGCTCGTCCGGGTAGCCCAGGCCACCGAACCCGCAGCCTGGCGGAACGGACCCGTTGGGCGGGGGGCCGCACTCGGCGATTCCGCGGTACCACTGGCCGTCGAACTGGTTCGCGACGAAGTCGAGGTACGACGGCGACACCGTCGTGGTCCACCCGTTGAGCGGCTGGTGCGCCGCGGCCTGGGTGAACACCACGACCAGCCACAGCCGGCTCAGCGTGTAGACCGCGATGGTCTGCACCCACCACGACCAGCGCCGCGGGTCCCACCAGCCCTGCAACCGCCGCCAGACACCCAGCCGGTCCCGTCGGACGCTCGGCTGAGCGTCCGGCTGGGCCCCGGGAGCGTCGGTGACGGTCACCACTCCTCGGCCGCCTGGGCCGTCCCGGGCGCGTCTACCAGCCCGCTGGCCGCGGCGCGCAGCTGTTCGCCCCGCTGCACGACGATCTGCACCGCCTCGTCCGGGTCGTCGCACAGGTGCAGCAGGTCGAGGTCGGCCGGGGCGATCATCCCGCCCGCGGCGACGGTGCCGCGCAGCCAGTCCACCAGCCCCGACCAGTACGACGTGCGCATCAGCACGATCGGGAACTCGGTGACCTTGTGGGTCTGCACCAGGGTGAGCGCCTCGAACAGCTCGTCCAGCGTGCCGAACCCGCCGGGCAGCACGACGAAGCCCTCGGAGTACTTGACGAACATCGTCTTGCGGGCGAAGAAGTACCGGAAGTTGACGCCCAGGTTCACCCACGGGTTCATGCCCTGCTCGAACGGCAGCTCGATGCCCAGCCCGACGGACAGCCCGCCAGCCTCGGACGCCCCGCGGTTGGCCCCCTCCATCACCCCGGGGCCGCCGCCGGTGATCACCCCGTACCCGGCCCGCACCAGCCCGTCACCCACCGCCCGGGCCAGCTCGTAGTCGGCCGAGCCCTCGCCGGTGCGCGCCGACCCGAACACGCTGACCGCCGCCCCGATCTCGGCCAGCGCCCCGAACCCCTCGACGAACTCGCTCTGGATCCGCAGCACCCGCCACGGGTCCTCGTGCAGCCACGCCGCCCCCTCCGCGGGTGCCAGCAGCCGCTGGTCGGACGTCGTCGCGGGGATCTGCTGCCCACGCAGCAGCACCGGACCGCGCCGGTACTCACGAGGCGAGGTGCGCTTGGTCACGTCGCCAGACTACGCAAGTCCGCGCGCCGACGAAGCGCGGCCGGTGCTGCGGCGTCCGTGCGGCCGGTGCGGATAACGGCCCCAGCACCCCCGGCGCGGGTCTAGACTGCCGGGAACACTCCGGGCATCTCGGACATCTCACCGCGTGACCGACCGGCGGGCCGGTCCGCCCGACTTCATACCGCCATACCGCCGCCCCCAGCCGAGAGAACCTCCACGATGTCTTATCCGCAGTACGCACCGGCGTACGCCCCGCACTACGACGGCCAGTACTCCCAGTACGGTCCGCACCCGGTCGCCTGTTCGGCCCGGTCGTTCGTCGCTACCTGGCTGCTGGCCTGGTTGGGCGGCCCGCTGGGGATCGACCGGTTCTACCTGGGCAAGGTCGGCACCGGCCTGCTCAAGCTCTTCACCCTCGGCGGCCTGGGCCTGTGGGCGTTCGCCGACCTGCTCGTGGTGCTGTGCGGCGGCCAGCGGGACTCCGACGACCTGCCCCTGGCCGGGTACCGCGAGCACCGCGGCCTGGCCTGGGCCATCACTGGTGCGACCGCCGTCGTGGGCGGCGCTGTCAGCTACTGGGCCTGGCGCAACGGCTACGACACCGAGCTCAGCACCTACCAGTACTGACCCGTCACCGACGGACAGGTGCCGCACGATCGCGGCTAAGGTGACCCTATGCCTGAACGTTCCGCCTGGGGTCACGGTCTGGCCACCGTCGTGGACGGTGGGTCCGACGACGACGCCGTCGTGGACGCCTGGTACCCGGGTGCCCCGGGGGGCAGCTCGCTGACCAGGGCAGCGGAAGCGCTCGCCCGCGGTGCCGCGCCGAACCCGGTCCGGCGCCCGTGAGCCGACGACGGGGCCGTCCGGCCGCGACGATGCTGCTCATCGTCGTCGCCTTCGGCCTGAGCGCGGCGGCGGTGGTCGGCGTCGTCCACCTGCTGGACAACCGACCCACCATGGTCGTGCCCCGGTGCACCGCCACTGTCGACGGCACCACCTGGGGCCTGGCCCCTGACCAGGCCGACAACGCGGCGCTGATCGTGGCGACGACGGTGCGCCGGGACCTGCCCGACCGGGCCGCGACGGTCGGCCTGGCCACCGCGATCCAGGAGTCCAAGCTGCGCAACCTGAACTACGGCCACGCCGATTCCCTGGGTCTGTTCCAGCAGCGCCCGTCCCAGGGCTGGGGGACGCCCGAGCAGGTCACCGACCCGGTGTACGCGACCGACACCTTCTTCGACCACCTGGTGCAGGTTCCCGGCTGGGAAGACCTGCCGGTCACCGAGGCGGCCCAGGCGGTGCAGCGCTCGGCCTACCCCGACGCCTACGCCGACCACGAGTCCAGCGCCCGGACCTGGGCCTCCGGCCTGACCGGCCACTCGCCGACGGCCGTGAGCTGCACCCTCACCGACCCGGAAGGCGTCGGCTCGGCCGAGGCGCTGGCGGACCGGATCGTCCGCGACCTGGGCCAGCTGCCGGTCCAGACCGTCGAGCCCGGGGTGCTCGTCGTGGAGGCCCAGGCGCTGGACCCCGCCCAGGCCGACCGGATGGCCTGGGCCGTCGGGCAGTGGGCCGTGGCGGTGGCCGACACCCAGCAGATCGTCACGGTGCAGGTCGGCGACCGACGGTGGACCCGGGACGGCACCTGGACCACCGCCGACGACCCACCCGCCCCTGGAACGGTGCGGATCACCCTCGCCTAACCGCCCCTAGCGTCAGACCCACGAACCGCGGCGTCTTTATCGGTCGGCTGTTGGGGGGTGCGGGTACCCGGACGCTGCCTGGCTGAAGACCTCCACAGGATCGATACGAACACCGGGGCCTGGTAGGCAGGGCGTCGTGCAGGCTGTCTGCTATGACGTTCGACACTGCCGAGATCTTGCTGCGAGAGCTCACCGATACCCAGCGGTGCCCGTGGTGCGGGGCGCCGCTGCACGGGCCGGTGTGCACCCGGTGCGGTATCGACCTGTCCGGGAGCGCCGGGCGTGACCTCGCGGACCGGTCGGGACGGGCGGCCGCGGCGCTGCAGGAACGGCAGACCGCGCTGTGGGCGGTCCGTCAGCGCACTCCGGCGACGGCGACGGCGACGGCGACGGCGACGGCGACGGCGAGGACGGTATCCACCCCATCCACCCCGCCGATGGGATCTGCCTCGGGCGGACCGGCTCCCGCGACCGCACCACCAGACGGGCCGTCAGTTTGGCGGGCGCCGTCCGACCCGGCTCCAGGGCCGGACGCCCCGGGCCACGCCACGACACCGCCCACAGCACCGCCCGGGCCGTCCCCGGCACCTCTTGCGCCTCCGTTCACCAGCCCTGGGTCCCGGCTCACCGAGGCTTCCCTGCCCACGGTGTTCGGGGCGGTCGGCGCGGCGCTGGTCGCGGTCGCGGGCCTGGTCTTCGCCTATTCCGGGCTGGTCGGCGACCCGGCGGTGCGCCGGACCGTCCTGGTCCTGGTGACGCTCGGGGTCGGGGCGGCCACGCTCGTCCTGCACCGCCGGGGGTTCGGTTCGTCGGCCAGCGCCGTCGGCGGCCTGACCGCGGTGCTCGGCCTGATCGCGGTGCACCTGGTCACGGGGACGGCGCACGGACCGGCCCGGCTGGTGGCGCTCGCCGGGGCCGCAGTGGCCTGGGCGGCGCTGCTGGCCTGGGCCGGTCGACGGCTGCGCCTGCGGGCCTGGTCGGGGGCCGGGCTGGTGATCGCACCGGTGGCGGTGGCGACGCTCGGCGACACCTGGGACCGGTGGACCGGGACAGCCTCCCTCGGTGTGGCGCTCACCCTGCTGCTGGCGGTCGCCGCCACGGCCTGGTGCGCCACCCTGGAACGCCGGTGGCGCACCAGCGGACGCTACACGGTCGAGTCGGTGACCCTCACCGTCGAGGCGGTCGTCGCGGTCGCGGTCGCGTCGGTGCTCGTCCCGGTCGGCTCGGCAGAGCTGTTGACACCGAAGGTAGAGGCACCAGCGGGCGGCCAGCTGATCCTGCCGGGCCTGATGCTGGTCGGGCTCGGGCTGGCGGCTGTGGCTCTGGGACGGTCGCGACCCGGCTGGTGGACGTGGGTGGCCGGGGCCTACCTGATCGGCGGCGCGGGCTGGACGACGCTGCTGCCCGCCAGCGCGGTCGACCACGTCAACCCGCTGACCGTGCTGGGGACGGTGACGCTCACCGCGGTGCTGACCTGGGTCGCGCTGAGCCTGGTCGCGCTGCGCCTGGGTGCGGCCCACCCGGCGGCAGGACCAGGCTCGGACGCCTCCGGCGGACCGCTCCCCTCCGGGGGGCCGCACCGTGCCCCCGGGCGGTTCCGGTCGCTGCTCGCGGGCGGCTGGTCGGTCACGGCCGTCCTGGCGGCACCGCTGGCCCTCACCACGCTCACCGCGGTGGTCACCGCCCTGACCAGCTCACCACACGAGGAGCAGCTCCACCTCGACTGGACCGACGGCTGGCTGCCCGGGGCCTGGCTGGCGCTCGGCCTGGTCTGGGCCTGGTACGCGGTGCTCCCCCGCGCGGTGACCGACCGACGGTTCACCGTGCGGGCCCCCGGTGTGCAGCGACCCGATCCCGCGGACGTCCTGGTGCTGGTCGGGCATCCCCACGGCAGCACCGAGATGCCGCTCACCGCGTGGGTCCAGACCCGCCCCCAGCAGGGCGTCCAGCTGCGGTCCGCCCGCCGCCGCTCGACCGGCGAACCGGTGCCGCTGGACCAGATCGACGACCCGTGGCGTTTCGGGACGACCAGCCTGCCGGCTGCGACCGGGGCCATGGCTCCGGTCGCGGTCGGTGCCGCCCTGGGCACGGTCGGGCTGCTCGCCGGGCCGCCGATGGGGGTGCCGCTGGCGGTCTGGCTGGTCGCGGCGCTGCTGGTCTGGGCCGCCGACCGGGCGCTGGTCTCCCGGCCCGCCGCACCCAGCCAGCCCGACGGCCCAGGCCCGTGGTTCACCCGGTTCGCGGTACGGCCCGGGCTGTGGTTGTCCGCTCTGGGCCTGATGGTGCTGGCGGCCGGGTACTCGTGGTGGTCACGACCGGCGGCGCTGGTGGTGGGCCTGGTGGTCGTCGGGCTGACCATCGCCTGGAGCCGACAGGCCACCCCGGCCTTCCGGCCGCTGCTGGTCGGGATCGGTTATGCCTATGCCCTGGTCGTCGCCGGATTCGCGCTGGCCTGGTACCCGTGGGGCTGGACTGCGAGCTGGACCGCGACCGTCGGGACGCTGGCGGTCGTGTCGGCCGTGGTGGCGCTGGTGCTGGGCCGCACCCACCGGCACGTCGGTCATCCGGTGTACTTCACGCTGCTGGCGGTCGGTGCGGTGCCGTGGCTGCTCGCGGTGGCCACGATGCTGGAGGCACGCACCTGGTGGGCCGCCGGGGCGTGCACCGCCGTCCTGGCCGTAGAAGCGGCCGTGCTCAGCTCGGGGCGCCGCCCCCAGCCGGCCGCGGTCCGGATCCTGGCGACCGTCGGCCTGGTGCCCACCGCGGCGGCCATCGCGGTCAACGTGACCCCGCAGGTCACGTCCGGTTCGGGGGCGCCGCTGGTGCTGCCGGTCGTCGCGCTGCTCGCCGTGGCCGCCGCGGTGGTCGCCGAACCGTGGACCACCCGCCTGGCCGCCGGGCAGATGACGACCCGGCTGGCGTCACAGATCCGCGTCGCCCTGGAGGCCAGTGCGCTGGGCACCGTCGTGGTGGCCGAGCTGCTCGCCGTGGCGCGGGTATCGGCCGGGGCGGACATCTCCCTGGCGGTGTGCGCGATCACCGGGGCCGGGGCGGTGTACCTGGCCACCCGGCCCGACCGCCGGTTCTGCTGGTGGCTGGCCTGGCTGTCCTGGTCCGGGGTGCTGTGGAGCGCCCTGGCCTGGGGCAGCGTCGGCCTGGTCGAGGCCTACACGGCACCGCCGGGGATCGTCGCGACTCTCGTCGCCGCCTGGTTGGTGGTGCACCGGCCGACGCTGGCCCGGCTGGCCGGGGCTGGGCTCCTGCTGGCCCTGGCGCCCACCTGGGTGCTGCTGGCCGCCGGGCAGGCCATGGCGGCCCGGGCGGCCGTGCTCACCGGCGCGGCGGTGCTGCTCGGCGGCGTGGCGACGGTCGTGCACCGACGTACCCCGCCGGTTCGGACGGACGAGCTGGGGGCGTCCGACGCTCCGGCGACCGGCCCGGACACCAGCGCCGGGGCAGCGGCCCAGCACCGGGCCGCTCCCGGCCGGAGGGCGCTGCTGCCGTATGCCGCGGCGGGGGTCCTCGTCGCCGGGCTCGGACCGGTCATGCTGGCCTGGCACGGGCTCGCCGCGGCCCGTGCCACCAGCCCTTACGGAGGCGCCCGCTTCGGCGACACCTGGTTCGTCGCTCTGGCCGACGACCTGTCCCGAGCCCCGACCGCCCTGTTCGAGGTCGCCGTCGGCCTCACCCTGGTCGCCGCCGCCCTGGCCGCCTGGGCCGGGCTGGTCACCGGCTGGTCGGTCGGCGTCGACCGGCCCGACGCCGCGCCCGGCCGGTCCCGCAGGCTGGTCATGACCTGGCGCCTGGCTCCCGCCGCGGTGCTGGCCGCCCTCGGTCCGGCGGTCGCCGCCCCGGTGCTGGACCGCGACCAGGTCCCGGCTCTGGGCTGGGCGCTGACGACGGCCTGGCTGGTCGGCGCGGTGCTGGTGGGCACCGGCGCCGTGGCCGCCCGGCGCGCCGCCGACAGCGGCGTCCCGGGCCGGTCCGCCCCCACCGGGCTGTCCCCCGTCTGGCTGCTGTGGGTCCTGGCCTTCGGCACCGTGGTACCGCTGTGGGTCCTGGGCGTGGCCTCCGTGGAGTGGTACTCCCTGCCCTACGGCGCGGCGATGGTCGCGACAGGCCTGGCGCTGACCGGGGCGCTGCCCCGCACCTGGTCTGCCCTCCCCAGCGCTGGTCCTAGCCCGACGCTGGCTCTGGCACCGGGCGTCGTCGCGGTCCTGGCACCGTCGACGCTGGCGCTGGTGGTTGATCCGGCGACGTGGCGTGCCATCATGCTGATCCTGCTGGCCCTGGGCTTCATGCTGCTCGGCGCCCGCAAGATGTGGAAGGCCCTGCTCGGTCTGGGCATCGCCGATATGGCCGTCGTCGTGGTGGTGGTGTTCGCCACCGCGCAGGTCTCCACCACCCCGTGGCTGATCACCCTGCTGGCTACCGGCGGCCTCCTGCTCACCCTCGCGGTCTACGCCGAACGTCGCCGCAACGCCGCCGCGCCCTGACGCGCAGGACCCTCCGGCACCGGTCAGGCGGACGCGCGTACGGTGGTCGTCGGCGCGCGGGCCACGACGGCGGGCAGGTCGGCGAGGGTATGGACGACCGCGACGTCAGCGGCGGCGATGTCGGCGTCGGGCACCGGGACACGCCGTCCGCCCGGCCGGTCCAGCCAGACGGCGACGAGTCCGGCCGCCCGGGCGGCGACGGCGTCCAGGTGCAGCTCGTCGCCGACGTAGACGGTGCGGGCCGGGTCGGTACCGAGCCGACGGCACGCCTCGGCGAACACCCGGGGGTCGGGCTTACCGACGCCGAGGGTGTCCACACCGACCAGGACCGGCAGGCCGGGCAGGCCGACGGCCACCAGCTTGTCCGTCTGGGCGGCCACGTCGGCGTTGGTGACCGCGCCGACCGGCAGTCCGGCGTCGGTCAGCCCCGCCATGAGCCCGGGGACGTCGGGGTGCAGGGTCAGGGCGGCTGCCACCGTGGTCTCGAACAGGGCCTCCCAGGCGGCGTAGGCGTCCTCGTCCAGCGGCGGGCCGCCGAAGGTGGCGTGCAGGTCGTTGGCGCGGACCATCCGCTGAGCGCGGTAGTCCAGCTCGCCGCTGAGGTAGCGGCCGTAGTGACCACCAGGGTCGGTCAGCCACCGGGCCGCCAGCCGGGGCGTGCTGTCGGCGCCCAGGTGCGGCAGGTAGCGGGCGGCGAGCACCTCCAGGGCCCGCACGAAGGCTCTGCGGGTATCGACCAGGGTGTCGTCGATGTCCAGCAGCACACCGTCCACCCGTTCGACGGGCCACCGCGTCGTCGGTCTGGGTTCCACCGTCGTTCCTCTCGCAGGCTCCCCGAAGGCCGTTCATACCACGTCAGACGTCGGTGGCGCCCACGCGCGGCTCCGGGGGATAGAGGTCCGACCGGCGCAGCGCGAACCCGGCCACGGCGGACAGGCAGGCCAGCGCACCCGCGATGACCATCGACCAGTGCAGCGCGCCCGACGCGGCCGACACGGCGGAGGACAGCAATACCTCCTGCACCGCCGGGTCGGTCACCCCAGGAAGGTCCAAGGCAGAGGGGTTCGAGGCGATGGCCTCGGCCATCTGCCTCGTGTCGTCGCCCAGCAGGGCGCTGGCCGACCCTGCGGTGAACTTGCTGACGAAGAACTCGGTGAAAGCGGTGCCCAGGGCGGCGATCCCGACCGCGACACCGACCTGCTGGAACGTCTCGTTGATCCCGGACCCGGCCCCGAACTTGCTGGGCGGGACCACCGCGATGGACAAGGCCGCCCGGGGCGGGTTGAACAGGCCCATCCCCGCGCCGATGAAGAACATGGCGGGCAGGAGCCGGGTCCACGTCTCGGGCGTCGAGCCGGACGCCAGGGTCAGGAACAGCCCGGTGGCGATGAACGTCTGAGAAAGACCGATCAGCAACCGGGGCGGCAGCTTGTCGGAGACAAAACCGGCGACGGCCGCGCAGACGAACAGGGTGCCCGTCAGCGGAAGGAACTTGACACCGGTCTCGAAGGCCGACAGCTGCCAGATGTTCTGCACGTAGGAGATGAGTAAGAACAAGGCAGCCATGACCGACGCCCCCGCAGCGAACGTCACGAACGAGAACAGCGAGGCGGTCCGGTTGGCGAAGTACGACAGGTCGATCATGGCGGTCGACCCTTTGTGCCGTTCGACCCCCACGAAAGCGACGAGAGCGACAAACCCGGCGAGCCCGGCTACCACCACCTGCGGGTCGGTCCAGGTGAGGTCCTGGACCCGCAGAAGAGCCCACACCAGGGTGGTGACCCCGGCAGTGAACAGGACAAGACCGGGCAGGTCCAACCGCTGTGCGGCCCGCTGGACCGACGACGGAGTCTTGATCAGCGTGATGACCAGGGCCACCAACGAGAACGGGATGTTCACCAGGAAGATCCAGTTCCACGACCCGGCGTCGGTCAGGGTCCCACCGATCAGCGGACCGAAAGCGATGGCCATACCACTCACGGCACCGAACACACCGAAAGCCATCCCTTTGCCACGCCCCGGGTAGGCGTCGCCGATCAGGGCCGGTCCGATGGCGAACAGCACGGCCGCGGCCAGCCCTTGGAAGGCCCTGGAAGCGATCAGGATGCTGGCAGACGGGGCCAGACCGCATGCTAGGGACGCCAGCGTGAAAGCGACCAGTCCGATGGCGAAGACCCGACGTTTGCCGAACCTGTCAGCGATGGAACCGGATGCCAGGACCAGAGCGGCCAGCCCCAGAGCATAGGCGTCAAGAGTCCACTGCATCGCCGAGAACGGGGCAGCGAGATCCCGCTGTATATCGGGTATCGCCACATTGACGACAGTCAGGTCGAGCATCAGCAGGAAGGTCGAGACCGACACTGCCGTCAAGGTCCATGCCGCACCCGGCAACGGAGGGGCGGAAGATGTGGCCGTCGGCTCTTCGGAGACTGTTGTGGTGGTTGTCATGGATCAACTCCCGTGTCGAGACAGAGGACTGTGGCGCAGCGCGTACCTCGAGCGTGCGGCCAACGATTTTTCCCCACTAGTAGCGTATCGCATATTTGATACGCTGAAGGAGGCTCTTCTTGCGGCGTGCTTCGTGAATCCGGTCGTCTTCTTCAAGGATGCGTGTTGCCTCCAAGACTCGTCGCTTCGCTTCGGTGACGGCCTCGTCGACATCCATGACGAGAGGCAGTCGAAATGCATCGATGATCTGTTCGAGCCGATCTTGGACGCTGCCCTGCACTATCAAGTACGGAAGCCCAAGCTCTTTGACGGTGCCGAGGAGCAGATCGTCCGAGAGGCGCCTGAAAGGCTCCGACACGGGGCGGTGACCGTCCGCATGCTGCTCGGCGCCCGCAAGATGTGGAAGGCCCTGCTCGGTCTGGGCATCGCCGATATGGCCGTCGTCGTGGTGGTGGTGTTCGCCACCGCGCAGGTCTCCACCACCCCGTGGCTGATCACCCTGCTGGCTACCGGCGGCCTCCTGCTCACCCTCGCGGTCTACGCCGAACGTCGCCGCAACGCCGCCACCGGGACTTCCTGACGACCAGCGCGAAGGTCTGGACACCAATCGACGAAAATCTTCGGCGTCAGACCCTCGCACCGGAATCGGTCATTCCACTCCCTTGAGCGCCTCGACCATGTTGACGGAACGGACCCGACGACGCAGGAAGATGGTCGTCGACAGGGCCGAGAGCGCTGTGATCCCGACAGCACAGGCGACCGACACCCACGTGATGTGCGGGTAGTATACGACGTCGGGGGTGTCGAACATCGTGACATAGACGGTAAGGAACCAGTACCCGGCAGGTATGCCCAGAAGGAGGCCGACCACGGTCATGATGCCGTTCTCTGTTCCGACCAGCCGCCGCAGGTCGCGCCGGGAGAACCCGAGGACGGCAAGGGTGGCGTAGTCGCGGGTGCGCTCGGTGAAGGCAAGCGAGCCGAGTGAGTACAGCACCACCACGGCAAGGATTATGGCAAAGACTCGAATGAGCATGAAGATACTCTCCAGCCCTGCCACGAGACGGTTTCCGTTGTCCACCTGGAGAGCACGGTCGAGGACCTGGGAAGCCTGGTCGTACTGGTCCGCTCCGAGCGATACCCCAGCAGGGGTCAGCGCGATCGACGGCTGGAAGGCAATGTCTTGCTGCTCCCAGAAGTCGCTGGTGACGTAGAACCCTTGCGGGGAGCTGGTGTCGATGAGCGCGACGACGGTCCCTTCCAGTCTCGACTGCTGAGCGGGCAGGGCGAGCTCGACCTGGGCGCCCACCGCTAGGCCGAGCCGTTCTGCCAGCGCAGCAGAGACGTAGATCCCGTCGCCCCGCGGAACCGACTTTCCGTCGACCGTCAGACGCAGTGATTCACCTGGGTCGACCACATAGATGAAGTGATCACCGACAGACCCGTCCAGGCGTGCGACGGTCTCTTGCATCAGCTGGGTCCCGACGGGCAGCTCTGCAGTGCTGGCACCTGGGGCAAGAGCGACACGCTGGTCGTGGGTACGTTCGACAGCGAACATCTGGTTGACCTGGTTGTACATGCTGTCGGACACACCGAACCCGGCGAAGAGGAGCATCATGCAGCCGACGGCAGCCACGATGCCCATGAGGAAACGCACTCTGTTGAGCATCGAGTCGCGCAACGCCCAACGCGCCCCGTAATTGAGGCTGCGCCATATCCCACCGACCCGTTCGACGGCGACGCGCCGGGCCCGTCCGACAGCTTGGCGCAGACCTTCGGCAGGACGCAGACGGAGCGGTCTACGAAGAGCGAACCAGGCGCTCCCAGAACACGCGGCTGCGATCAGGAGGACCACGGCAGCCGAGAGCGGAGTATATGCGATGGTCCACTCGGACAGCGCAAACATAGCCTTCTGGGAGTCCAGGACGAAGAGTGAGATTCCCGGTGCGACCAGAGCCCCCACGAGGGCTCCCGCCCCACCGGTGGCCAGGCCGAACGCCAGATAGTGGCCCCTGATAGAACGCCGGGCAAAACCGAGCGCCTGCATCACGGCGATCTCTTGACGCTGCATGGCGACAAGACGACGGATGGCGGTGAACATGGCAAGCAGCGCCAAGAGGATGAACAGGCCCGAGAACAGATACGACAGGTTCCGGACCTGACCGACTCGGTCAACAGCCGTCGCGACCGAGGTACGTGTGCTCGACGTCTGGACGATCAGGTAGTCGGCTCCGAGGACCGACGGAGCCGCCTCGATCACCGCATCGGTGTCACCGGTGAACCGGACCAGGTTGGCGGCGACAGGCTGGTCGAAGACGCCGCTGCTGGCGTATCCGTAACCGTAGTGCTCCGGTTCGGGCGCGCCGAGAGCAGGCGTACCGGTGAAGTAGACCTCTTCAGGAGACACCACCAGACCGAGAACGGCTTCTTCATGGTCACCGCCGCTGGACGTGAAAGCGAACTGGTCGCCGACCTCGATATCGTGCGCCCGGGCATACTCTCGGTCCAGCCAGATGCCGGTCGCGGCGGCCTCGAAGGACTCGCCCTCGACGACCTCCGGCCTCGACAGCTCTCCGGGTGCACCGACCTCCAGCCGGACATAGGTCTGCTCAGCGCTGATGTCTGACACCCAGATCTGGGTGGCAGCCTCGGCCTGTTTCACCCCCTGGAGCGTCTGGAGCTGCTCGACCTGGGCCGACGTCATGGTGCGGGCATGAACCCATCCGTCTGCCAGGTCGGCTTTGCTGGACGACCTGTCCAGAGAGACCTCCAGGCCGTGCCAGGCACCTTCGAGACCGACGTAGCACAGGCTGGACAGCAACGCCATCAGGAAGACGGCAAAGAACTGCTGCCAGTTCCTGCGCAGGTCTCTGGCTAGTTTTCGTCGAAGCATACCGTTCACCAGCTCAGCTCCTCGACTGGCAGCGGGTCAGGGTTCTGGGTGATCGACACGACCTGGCCGTTGTGCAGACTGACCACCTGGTCCGCGGCCTCAGCCAGAGCCTGGTTGTGGGTGACGACCACCACAGCGCGGCTGGTGTCTCTGGACAGGGTGTGCAGCAGGCTGAACACCGACATGCCGGTGTTGGAGTCGAGCGCCCCCGTCGGCTCGTCGCACAGCAGCAGACGCGGACGTTTTGCCACAGCGCGGGCGATAGCGACGCGCTGCATCTCCCCGCCGGACAGCTGGAAGGGAAAGCTGCTCGCTCTCCCCTCCAGACCGACCTGCGTCAGAGCGTCGTCCACGGCGACCGCGCCCTTGGCGAACTGACTGCCCAGGGCGACGTTCTCGGCAGCAGTCAGCGACGAGATCAGGTTGTAGAACTGGAACACGAAGCCCACCTGGTCGCGACGGTACAGGGTGAGATCGTCGTCGGAAGAATCCGCCAGGTCTCGCCCGTCGACCAGGATGCTGCCCGAGGTAGGCGAGTCCATGCCACCCAAGAGGTTCAGCATGGTCGTCTTACCCGACCCGGAAGGGCCGAGTATGACGGTGAACTTTCCGTTGCCGATCTCGAACGAGACGTTGTCCACGGCTCTGACTGTCTGGGTGCCGGTCTGAAACACTCGACTGACGTCGGTGACTCGTATCGGGTTCAAGGTGCCTCTCTTCTGTGAGTTCCTGATGCGCTGGTGCCCCGCACGGGACACTAGAACCTGGTGGCAAGACGGAGCCGTTCGCCCACGGACGGCGACTGCTGCTGTTCGATGATGCGCCGAGCCACGGCCTCCCGGCTTGCTCTGATCGTCTGAGCAGCCTGCACCACCGCATCACCAGCCGGCATGACAAGAGGCAGGCCGAGGTGAGCAGCGATCTGCGCGACCCTCTGGACGTGCGACCCGCCGATGGTGGCGCTCGGGATGTCGAGCCTTGCAAACTCCTCCCGGATGTCCCTGTCGGAAATCTTGCGGTAGCGTTCGGACACGGGACGATGACCGTCGCTGTCCATCGGGAACTCGACAGGCAGGTGCACCACATGTGTGTAGTAGGTGGCCGCGTGGATGCGCGCGACCTGGCCGAACGCCCTGGTGTAGATGCCGAAGAAAGGCGCAAAGGGTATTCCCGCGATGATCTTCAGCACCTGGTGCCACAGCGAAGCGCCCGGGTTGATCCCGATCTTTCTCCGCACCGTAGCGTATATCCACTCGTTCAGGACCGACCCGTCAGAGATGAACGACCCTCCCACCAAGAGCTCGGCCTCCGCGCGACAACGTTCCTCGAAACGACGCAGCCCCAGCGCCATGAGCTCTTCGGCACTCATGTCCTGGAACCGACGCCCGGGGTACAGGTCGACCAGGATCTCTCGGGCAGACAGTGCGTTGATCAGCGGCAGCCCCGTTGCGATGGACAACGCTGTCGCCGTCGTAGTCTTGCCCGTCGAATAGGTGCCAGAGATCACCGCGCGGATACCGTCGGCGCTTCTGGTGCTCTCTGTGTTGCCTACCATGCTGTCTCCGTACCTCGTGATCCTGATACCGACCCCTTGCTGGTCGGCAGTGGTCTGCAGCCTGCCGCACCGTCTCCGGCACGACGAGTCTGGCCAGAACGTCTATCGAGCACTGCGCATCAACTCCGCCAAGGTGCGGGGCGGCAGGGCATGGGCGATGTTCGCCGAGCAGCGCAGATGGCCCGAGCCGCCGGAGACCCGGAAGCTCCTGAAGACTTTCTCTCCGAGCGGGACGTCGGTCACCCGGTCGATGGCCCCCTGGATGACCGTGGGCTGTCCTGGACGGAGCGGCCGGTCGGGGAAGAGCTCGATCTCGATACGCCGCATCCAGAGGTTCTCGGACTCGGCTCGGTCGATCTGGTCGTGCTGGTAGATCATGACCTGGCAGACCTGGGCGCAGACCAGCAGCGCCTCGGTCAGCTGCAACCGGTCGCTGACCTGCCACCCCAGCCCGTACTGCGCCGGAGGGATCTTCGCCTGCTGGACGTAGGCTGCGGCCTCGACCTGAGCGGCGTCGTCCGAGAGCACCAGGTTCTCGATCCTCGTCTCTCGCGGTCGGCGCACCACATCACCCGACAGCGCAGAGCCGACCAGCTCCGTCTCGTCCAGGCGGCTCGGGTCTATCTCGACCAGGACGAGGCGGACCTCGAGACTGGCCACCATCACCCGGAAGACGAGCTCAGCCGGGTTCAGGCTGGCGACCTGCTCCAGGCTCGCTGACAGGTGCATACCGTCGATCGGCGAGGGCTCAGAGCCTGCCCGGACCGTCACGCGAGCCGGGAACAGCCTCGCGACCTTGGATTCCGAGTAGTTCAGCACGTCCAGGCAGTGGCGTTCGGCCATGGTGTTCGCCATGACCATGGCATCGAGCGTGGAGGCGTGCGGGACCTGCTGCTGCTCACCCTTCTGCGACCAGGTTCCGTTGATCTCGGCGGAACAACGCGCCGTGCTGGTGACCGCGTAGTCAGAAAAACTGTACTCAACTCGGCTGTGGCCGACGCCAAAATAGCGCGACTCGGCTTCACCTAGCACGTCGTCGACACTTGCGAAATGCTGTGGCATTACTACTCCCTCGAAGCAGTGTTCTGGGTACGGCTGACTGGGACCAACGCCGCGCGCTGGTCGCCTCCTCTCTGGCAGCTTGACGAGTTGTGCACACCCACAGCACTGGGAGCGCAAACAGCGTAGCAACCATCTGGTTGGTTTGCAACGATCGTGCTACTCCGCCCGTTATCCCAGGTCAGAGTGCTGCGAGGCAATCTCCCAGCCAGTCCCAGACACTCGCTTCGGGACCCGGTCCGGCGCAGGGAGCAACCTCATCCCAGCCTGGTCCGCTCCGAGAGGTAGGATGATTCACCGCTCCCTTACCCGTTTGCTCCCCAGCCGACACTTTCCCTATACTAGTAGTATGCCTAACTCTTCCAGGACCAAGCGGGCTCTGCTCGACGCGGGCCGCAAAGAGTTCGCTCGTTACGGGCTCGCCGGAGGGCGCACAGACCGGATCGCTGCTGTCTCGCGCGTGAACAAGCAGCGGATCTACGCCTATTTCGGTAGTAAAGAGGGCCTCTTCGAGGCCGTGGTGGACGACGCGCTGGAAGACCTGCTGGACGTGGTCCCCCTGCCGTCGGACGCCCCGGACGCGGCGGCTACGGTCCGGGACTACCTCGGGAACCTGGTGGCCTACCACCGCAAGCACCCCGAGCTGATGAGGCTGATGCAGTGGGAGTCGCTGGAACGTACCAGCGCGATCGACCTGCGCAGCCCCCGTGCCCTCAAGTGCCAGGCCAAGGTCCAGACCCTCGCCACCTGGCTCGGGCTGACGCCGGAGCAGACCGCACCGCTGCTCGTCCAGATCATCCTCCTGGCGACCGGACCGCAGGCCGTGCTGAACCTGACCGCCATGGTCCTGGCGACCGGACCGCAGGCCGCGCTCACCAAGACGGGCGAGGCCGGAGTGACAGCGGCCATGACCCTCATCGCCGCGGCAGCCCGGCAGGCCGACCAGGCTCGGGACACCGCCTCCTGAGCCCTCCCGCTGCTCTGCGCACCCCTGGACGACGACGGCCCCGGTCCGTGCGGACCGGGGCCGTCGTAGTTCTCGTCAGGTCAGCGGTCCGCGACCGGGACGTAGTCGCGGGACGGGTAGCCGGTGTAGATCTGGCGGGGACGGCCGATCTTGGTCTGCGGGTCCTTGCGCATCTCGCGCCACTGGGCGATCCAGCCGGGCATCCGGCCGAGCGCGAACAGCGGGGTGAACATGGCCTCGTCGAAGCCCATGGCCTTGTAGATCAGGCCGGTGTAGAAGTCCACGTTCGGGTAGAGCTTGCGGGAGATGAAGTAGTCGTCCGACAGGGCGATCTCCTCCAGCTCCATCGCGATCTCCAGGCGCGAGTCGTGCGTACCGGTGGCGGCCAGCACCTTGTGCGCGTACTGCTTGACGATGGCCGCCCGCGGGTCGTAGTTCTTGTAGACCCGGTGCCCGAAGCCCATGAGCCGGACGCCCTGCTCCTTGTTCTTCACCCGGTTCATGAACTTGGTGGCGTCGCCGCCGTTGGCCCGGATCTCGTCGAGCATCTTCAGCACGGCCTCGTTGGCACCACCGTGCAGCGGCCCGCCCAGGGCGTTGATACCGGCGGCGACCGAGGCGTAGATGTTGGCGTTGGACGACCCGACGACCCGCACCGTCGAGGTCGAGCAGTTCTGCTCGTGGTCGGCGTGCAGGATGAGCAGCTTGTCCATGGCCCGCACCAGTGCCGGGTTCGAGGTCCACTGCTCGTAGGGGATGGCGAAGGACATCCGCATGAAGTCGTCGACATAGCCCCGGGCGTAGTCGGGGTACAGCAGCGGCTCGCCCTTGCGGGCCCGGTGCACGTACGACGTGATGGTCCGGGTCTTGGCCAGGATCAGCACCGTGGCCAGCTCGATGGCCTCCTCGTCGAAGATGTCCAGCGACTCAGGGTAGAACGTGGCCAGCGCGTTCATCGCCGAGGCCATGACCGCCATCGGGTGGGCGTGGCGCGGGAACGTCCCCATGAAGGTGCGGAAGTCCTCGTGCACCAGGGTGTGCCGGTTGACCCGCTCGACGAAGGCGTCCAGGTCGGCCTGCGACGGCAGCTCGCCGTGGATGAGCAGGTAGCAGACCTCCAGGAACGTCGACTTCTCCGCCAGCTGCTCGATCGGGTAGCCGCGGTAGCGCAGGATGCCCGCGTCCCCGTCGATGTAGGTGACCTTCGACTCGCACGACGCGGTGTTGGTGAACCCAGGGTCGACCGTCACCATATCCGCGTCGCGCAGCAGCGTGGCGACGACGATCCCGTCCGCGCCCTCGACCGCGGGGATCACCGGGAGCTCGAGCTCGCGGTCACGTACGGTCAGGCGAACCGGGGCTTGCGCGGCAGCAGCGTCGGTCATGGGATACCTCCAGTATCGGTCTGTCGGGGTTGGCCGCGACGCCCCGCCGTCCGGTCCCGGCGGGCGGGTCGGTCGGTCGAGGCGTGGCGGCTCTGAGTGCACGGTACCCGCCCGGGGCCCGTTGGCTAAGACCCTGAGGGAAACCAGTGCCACTTTGTGACGAATCTCACACTGCTGGACCACCCTGGTGGGCCCTTCGGCTCATGCAGGCACCGAGCATTACCTCTTCCATGGGCTTGCTTGACCTTGCGGTCGCCCGAGAGCGACCGAGGCTCGACCGTGCAGAGGCGCACTACGGTCCGGACCGGACCGTCGGGGCGGGTAGCTCACGCCCCGGTGAGGCGGGCGACGGCCTGGGCCACCCGCTCGTCGGTGGCCGTCAGCGCCACCCGGACGTGCTCGTCGTCACCGTAGAAGACACCGGGCGCCACGAGGATACCCAGTCCGGCTAGGTCCGCCACCGTCGCCCAGGCGCCCTGCCGACCCACCGGCCGGACCCACAGGTACAGCCCCGCCGCCGACCCGTCGACGACGTACCCGGCGTGCTCCAGCGCCTGGCGCAGGGCGGTGCGCCGCCGGGCGTAGCGTTCCCGCTGCTCCGCGACGTGCGCGTCGTCCCCCAGGGCCGCGAGCATCGCGGCCTGCACCGGGCCGGGCACCATGAACCCGGCGTGCTTGCGGACCTCCAGCAGCCCGGCCACCACAGACTCGTCCCCGGCGACGAAGGCCGCCCGGTACCCGGCCAGGTTCGACTGCTTGGACAACGAGTACACCGCCAGCAGCCCGGCCAGGTCTCCGCCGGTCACCCGCGGGTCCAGCAACGACGGCACCCCGTCGTCCACCCACGGCCGCGCCCAGGCCAGCTCGGCGTAGCACTCGTCGGCTGCTACCACCACCGGGTGGCCGTGCCGCGCCTGGGCCCGCCGGGCCGCTGCCACCACCGCGGCCAGCGCCGCGACGTCCAGCACCTGGCCGGTCGGGTTGGCCGGGGAGTTCAGCCAGACCAGCCGCACGGCGTCGTCGGCCTCTAGCACCGCCGCCGGGTCGTCCGACGGCAGCGGGGTGGCCCCGGCCAGCCGGGCGCCGACGTCGTAGGTCGGGTAGGCCGCCGCCGGGTGCACCACGACGTCCCCGGTCCCCAGGCCCAGCAGGGACGGCAGCAGCGCCACCATCTCCTTGGAGCCGACCGTGGGCAGCACGGCGCGCTGCGTCAGCCCGGGCACTCCGCGACGGCGCGCGAACCAGTCCACGACCGCTTCCCGCAGGGCGGGCGTCCCGGCGGTCGGCGGGTAGCCGGGCGAGTCCGAGGCGGCCTCCAGCGCGGCGCGCACCGACAGGGGGCTGGGGTCGACGGGCGTACCGACGGACAGGTCGACGATCCCGCCCGGGTGCGCCCGGGCCCGGTCGGCGTAGGGCGTCAGCGAGTCCCAGGGGAAGTCCGGCAGTGCGGCGGCGAACAGGCCCACGACCTCACCCGGCGCCTACTCGGCCTGGGGCGGCAGGTCCGCGACCAGCGGGTGGTCGAAGCTGACCGGCCCCTTGCGCGCCGCGCCGCCCGGAGAGCCCAGGGTGTCGAAGAAGTGGACGTTGGCGTCGTAGTAGGCACCCCACTGCTCCGGCACGTCGTCCTCGTAGTAGATCGCCTCGACCGGGCACACCGGCTCGCAGGCGCCGCAGTCCACACACTCGGCCGGGTGGATGTACAGCATGCGTCTACCCTCGTAGATACAGTCCACCGGGCACTCGTCGATGCACGCCTTGTCTTTCACGTCCACGCAGGGCTCGGCGATCACGTACGTCACAGGCTCCGGTCCTTCCAGCCGCACGCCCCCGACCTAGAGAGGGGGCACCGACCCCTAGTATCTCCGAAGTGAGCACCAGATCGCGCCCGGCAGGCCGGTGGCGGACGTTCGTCCCCGGTCAGCGGGTCGTGGTGCGGCGACGCCGCGACGACCACCCCGCCCCGGACCAACCCCAGCTGACCGACGTACTGGGCGAGGTGGTCGAGATCACCACCGAGGGCCTGCGGATCGCCGGACGGCACGGCCCGACCTGGGTCCCGGCGTCCGATATCGTCGCCGCCCGAACTATCCCGCCGCCCCCTGCCCGCCGCCCGTGATCAGCCCTGGTCCAGGGATCAGTCGCAGACGATCTTGTTGGTCGGCTTGTACCGCCACGACCAGCGGAACTCGTCCTTCAGCTCTCCGTCGAGGTACACCCGACGCACCCCGGTCGACAGGAACCCGCCGTTGCCCGCGCTGGAGGGCTCGCACCGCGGCGAGCTGATGTGCTGGGTGGTCGGGGCGACGTGGTCCTGCCGGGGGAAGGTCTCGGACTCGACCGTCCAGTACTTGGTGCTCCAGATCTGCACGCGCACGCAGCCCGACCCTGAGGTCTTCCCCAGGCTGCACTGCCCGCTGGGGTCGATCCAGGCCTTGACCAGCGCACCGTAGGGAGTGTTGTTCTTCCACTTCATGTCCAGGTCCGGGTAGTACAGCGTCGACTCCCGCCCCTCCGGGTAGCGGCTGATCCACTCGGTGTGCGCCCGGTACTCGACCAGCTCCATACCCGACTCGAAGGCGGCGTTGAACGTGGTGGTCGACAGCTGCGAGAGGCCGCCGCCCATCCCGTCGGTGTGGATGCCGTTGTTGATCACCCCGGCCTCGCGGAACCCGTTGGAGGCGTCCACCGGCTCCAGGCTCGCACCCAGGCTGAACGTCTCCCCCGGGCGCACCAGGATGGTGTTGATGAGCCGGGCACCGTTGGTGATGTTGCTCGTGCGCCGCGGCTCGGCGGTCAGCGGGGTGCTGAACTCACCGACGACCTCCTTGACCCCCAGGGCCTCGAGCTCCGCTCTGGACTGCTCCGGGTCGGACTCGACGATCTCGGCGGTGGCGGTCCGCCCGGCGGTGGTGCTGGCCGCGACGACCGCCGTGGCCAGAGCACCGGAGTCGACCGTCTTGCTGGTGACGTCGGGGACCACGATCACCGGCTGCCCGGCGGCGTCGAAGTCGAAGTGCGCGTCCCCGAGGTTGTTCAGCAGCTCGGGCATCTGGCCCGCGACGTGACGCACCAGCCCCGGACCGTCCAGGGTCAGGACGAGCGCACCGTCCCGGGGGACGAACGTGGCCCCCGTGGTCATCTGGGCCACGCTCAGCGACGCCGTCTTGTCCTGGACCTTGACCGTGACGGGCCCGTCCATCAGCGGTTCGGCCTGCTCGGTCACCGCCCGTCCGGCCGCCGCGTCGGTGATCTGCGGCTCGAGGGTGACGATCTTCAGCTGCAGCGGACCGTCGGCGGTCAACCACTGCGCGGCGATGGTCCGGGCGGCGGCCGCGGTGTCCAGGCCCTCACCGCTGGCGGCCGGGGTCGTCTCGACACCGTGGTCGGTGAACACCACCGTGGCGTCGACCGGGTCGGTGCGGACCGGCTCGCCCAGCAGGTCGACGGCCGCTTCGAGCTGGTCACGGTCCGTCGTCGTCACCGGGGTCGCGGCGCCGCCCCCCGCGATGTGCTTCCACAGGTGGTCTGGTTCGGTCAGGCGCGGACCCGTGACCGACTTCACGGTCGCCCGGGCGTCGAACGCCAGACCAGCATCGGCCGGGACGAACGTCGACTCCTGACCGTCCACGACCACCGCCACCGGGGTCGTGCCGACGTCCGCCAGGCCACGGTCCAGGGCCTTGCGGGCGTCCGCGCTGTTCTTCCCGCCGATCGAGACACCGGCGACGGTCGTGCCGCGGGGCACCCGGTCGGACAGCGCGAAACAGGCACCGACGTACACGCCGACCAGCAGCACGACCGCACCGGCCACCACCAGCGGCACCTTCAGCCCGCGACGTCGTCGCGTCGGGTCCGGCGGCCCCGCGGTCGGGTCGGACGCAGCCTCGGCCACCGACCCGGCGGGACCCCCCTGGTCCGGCAGCTGCGAGTCTGAGGCGGTCGGCACGGTCGTGGCCCGTCCCGACGTCACGCTGCGTAGCGCTGGCGGACCGTCCGTCGCGGGCGGCACCGCGAAAGCTGGCGGCATCTGTGCCTCGGACGGCCCGACGGGCGCAGGTATGGGCGCCGCGACGGGCGGAGGCGCCGGTGGCACGGCGGGCGGAGCCACGGGCGGCACCACCGCAGCCGCAGCAGACGGCACCACAGGCGCAGGCGCAGGCGGCACCACCGCAGCCGCAGCCGGAGCAGGCGGCACCACAGGCGCAGGCGCAGGCGCAGGAGCAGGCGGCACCACCGCAGCCGGTGTCGACCCGACCGGACCAGGCACCCCAGACGGCTCGACGGGCACGACCGGCGGCACCACAGGCGGAACAGAAGCAGGCCGGGCCACCGACACGGGCGGCACCACCGCAGCCGCAGCCGGAGCAGGCGGCACCACAGGCGCAGGCGGCACCACCGCAGCCGGTGTCGACCCGACCGGACCAGGCACCCCAGACGGCTCGACGGGCACGACCGGCGGCACCACAGGCGGAACAGAGGCAGGCCGGGCCACCGACACGGGCGGCACGACCGCAGCCGGAGCAGGCGGCCCGACAGGCGCAGGAGCAGGCGCGGGAGCAGGCGGCACCACCACAGTCGGTGCAGGAGCAGGCGGCACCACGGGCGGCACGACCGCGCTCGACGGCACCACGGGACCTGACGGCACCGGGCTTGACGGTGACAGCCCGACGGGCGCGGCCGACCCGACAGGCGCGACGTCTGGTGGTCCGGCGGACAGACCGGACGGTGGTTCTGGGGACGGCACCGGAGGCGCCGGGGCCGCGAACGGGCCGACGGGCGGCGCGGGCGCGGGAGGAGGTCCCAAACCAGCCAGGGGCAGCCCGGCCGACCAGGAGACGACGACGGTCTCGTCGGGCAGCCCGGCCTCCTCTACCGGCGGCGACGCCTCCGGGGCCGACGGTGCGGACCGCGCTGCGCCCGCCGCGGGCGGGGCGGGCGGCGGCTCGATCACCACGGTGTCGCCGCCTCTGGCCGGTGTCGGTCCGGTCGTGCCTGTCGGCGCTGGCTCGCCGGGCGCGCCCGGCTGCCCGTCCTGTCCGGTCTGGTCCTGTTCGTCCACGGCCCGTAGTCCTCGCTGCGTTCGTCGCTCCCAGCGCTCCTCCGCGCACCGGCTGCGCCGCCGCACGGAGCCTCTCGCGCCGTGATCCCACCGTCGGCGCGACAGAGCATGCGAACTCTGCCCTCGCCTCGACCGGGCCCACCTCTCGCCCGGTCCAGGGCAAGTCTACGCAGGCGCCTGCGCGTCTTCGGGCGGCTTCACCGGTCCTTCGTCGGCCGACCCGGCGGGCAGCCCGCCTCCGGCTGGCCGACCAGGCAGTTCGCCGAGCCTTGCCAGTTCCGCGCCGTGAACCTGCAGCCCGGCCGGACGGTCCGAGAACAGCACAGCCGGAGCTACCGCCACCAGCGCGGCCGTGACGACCGACCCGGCCACCCAGACCCAGCCGAAGACACCCGGATCGGCACCGGTCAGCAGCGACGAGAAGACCACCCAGAGAAAGGGCAGCACGTCGCCGACCACCACGGACTTCAGCAGAGCCACGATCGTCGCGAAGTCTAGGTCGATCAGGTCGATCAGCACGTCACCGCCCGGACCGGGCCGCGACAGCACCACCAGCACCGCACCCAGACCGACGACCTGCCCGGCCAGCGCCGTGCGACCCGCCCAGGCACGCATCATCGTCGCGCTGGCCAGCACCAGCACCAGCCCGACGACCAGGCCCCACGGCCGGTGCCCCCAGTACGCCACGCTGCCCAGCGCCCCGACCACGACGCCGACGACCAGGCCGACGACAGGGCCGACCGCGATCCTCAGCACATTCACCGGGCCACCCTATCCAGTGTCGACCCGCTCCACTGCCGAACCACCGGTCTCTCGAGGGTGCGGCTCCGGCCCGGCGAGTCTGGTCAGCCCGTCTGACGGGTCCGACGCACCGCCACCGCGGCCGCCCCGGCCAGCAGCAGCGCCGCCGCCGAGCCCAGGACCGGTCCCGTGGCCGAAGAACCGGTGTCCGGCAGCGTGGCCTTCGCCTTCGGCTTCGTCTGCGTCTGCACGCCCGCCTTCGACTCCACCCGCACGGCGCTCGGGCCGACCATCAAGGTGACCGTGTCGTTGCTGGGCGGGTTGGTGACGGTCGCGGGTTCAGTGGTCGGTTCGGTGGTCGGCTCGGTGGTGGGATCGCCAGTCGGATCACCGGTCGGATCGCCTTCGCCTTCCAGAGCCTGGATGCCGACGACGACGTCGTCGTCGCCCTCGGCGGCCATCGCCGGCGTGGCAGCCAGCGTCATGCCCGCGGCCGCAGCCAGGACGACCAGCACCTTCGCGGTGGTACGAGGACGGTGGGCCATGGGTCTCATCGTGATCTCCGGTGTGTCGTAGCTGCGGCCGGGAGGCCCCTGCATCGGGTGAAACCCGACGATACCACCGCACATCGCAGAAAATCACCATCTGTCAGCCGACGTCTCGTCGAGTGAACCCGGCTCACGACCCGGCGACGCCCCACTCGTAGGCCCGGGCCACCAGCTGGGCGCGCGAGACGCAGCCGGTGCGTGACAGCAGCCCGTGCACCTGCGCCTTCACCGCCGACTCCGACAGGCCCAGCTCGGCGCCGATCTGCCGGTTGGTCCGGCCCCGGGCCAGGGCGGTCAGCACCTGGCGGTCCCGTCCGGACAGGTCGACCGGGGCGGCCTGGACCGCGGCGCCCGGGGCGGCCGCGTCCAGGGTCCGCCAGCGGTGCACCAGGCGACCGGTGATCTTCGGGTCCAGCACGTTCTCGCCCCGGTCCACCGCGCGCACGCAGTCGATCAGCGTGGCCGGCTCGGAGTCCTTGAGCAGGAAGGCGTCCGCCCCGGCGCGCAGGGCCCCGACCAGGTACTCCTCGTCGTCGAACGTGGTCAGGACCAGGATCCGCACCGCCGCGGACCGCGGGTCGGCCCGCAGCCGACGGGTGGCCTCGACCCCGTCCACCCCGGGCATCCGCACGTCGAGCACGACGACGTCGGGCCGGGCCCGCAGCACCTCGGCGACACCGGCTGCACCGTCGCCCGCCTCGCCGACGGTCTCGATGTCCGGCTCGTGGTCGAGGATCATCCGCAGGCCCAGCCGGATCGTCGGCTGGTCGTCCACGATGACCACGCGTATCACGGTTCCTCCTGGTTCTCGTCCTGAAGGCGGCCCAGACCGTCGTGGCTGGGTCCACCGGTCGGGATCTCCAGCACCACCAGCCAGCCCGGCCACTCCGGACCGGCTTCCAGGGTCCCCGCGGCTGACTCGGCCCGTTCTCGCATGTGCATCAGCCCGTGACCACCCGTGGTCGGGCCTGACGACGGCTCGTCCACCGGGGGGCCGGGGTCGGCGATGCCCAGCTGCACCCGGTCGTCGGTGACGTCGAGCCACAGCTCGGCCCGGGTGGCTTGGGAGTGCAGCAGCACGTTGGTCAGCGCCTCGGCGGCGACGCGCACCACCGCCAGCTCGGCCGCCGCGCCCAGACGGGGCAGCGGGTCGGGCAGGTGCGCGTCCACCCGCAGCCCGGCCGAGGCCACCCGGGCGACCACCGCGGGCAGCTCAGCCATGGTGTCCGTCGGGTGCCACGGGGTGGTCTCGGGCCCCGCCGCCGGGCTGTCGTCGGGCTCGCCGCCGATCGGGTCGCGCAGCATCCGCACCACGGACCGCACCGCGTCCAGCGCCTCACGGCCCATGCCGGCGATGGCCCGTACCGACCGGCGCGGCTCGTCCGGATCCGCGTCGGCCACCAGATCGGCCGCCTCGGCCCGCAGCACCACGGCGGAGATGTGGTGGGCCACCACGTCGTGCAGCTCGCGGGCGATCCGGGTGCGCTCGGCCCGCACCTCGGCCTGGGCGTGGTCGTCGCGCGCCGCCAGCAGCTCGGCCTCGCGCAGGGCCAGCGTGCGGCGGGTCGTGACCAGCCGGTGCGCCACAAGACCGAACGCCACCGCACCGCAGGCCAGCACCAGGGGGCTCAGGCCGGTCCGGGACGTGGTCACGAGGGCCACGCTACGCACTCGCCAGGGCCTTTTGGGCCGGTTTCGAGCGGATCGGCCGTATGGTTCCCCACAGTTCGTCCTCGAAACGTCCCTCGGGAGGACACACGCGATCGTTCGATAGGCCACACTAGGTCCTCGTGACCGTACCTGAGCATCACCGCGATTCAGTCCAGCGTCGGCGGTGGCTGGTCCTCGGGGGGCTGGGGGCCGCCGTCGTGGTGCTGCGCCTGCTGTCGTCGTGCGCCGCGCCCGCGGGCACCGGTGCGGCGCCGGACCCGGGGTCGGAACCCACGCGCTGCACGACGTGCTCGGCGCCGGAGGTACCCGGGCCGACCGGGTGAGACCCACCGGGGTACCGCACGCACCGGACGGACCGCGCCGCGATATCGCGCCGGGATCACCCTCGGTCTGCGACGTCAGCCTGGCAGTGGATATTAGGGTGCGCGACGACGGGGGCCGACCGTAGGGTCGCGGTCGTGAGCGACCGCACCCGACCGAGCCAGGACGAGGCCGGGCCCGCCGAGACGACCGAGGGCGACGCACAAGACCAGGACGGACCCTGGTTACCCCGCGTGGTGTGGTTCCTCGCGGGGCAGGCGGTGTCGCTGTTCGGGTCGTCGGTGGTGGCGTACGCCATCGTCTGGCACGTCGCGCTGGAGACGCGCAACGCGGTGTCCTACGCCGTGGTGGCTTTCGCGGCGATGGTGCCGCAGGGGCTGATGTCGCTGGTCGGCGGGGTGTGGGCGGACCGGTACGACCGCAAGGCGCTGGTGATCGCCGCCGACGCGGCCATCGCCGTGATCACCGTCGGGCTGGCCTGGTTGCTGCTGTCCGGTCACGAGTCGTTGTGGCTGATCACCGCGGCCCTGGTGCTGCGCGGCATCGGCGGCGGCGTCCAGACGCCCGCGGTCGGCGCCATCCTGCCGTCGATCACCCCCGAGAAGCACCTGCTGCGCGTGAACTCGGCGTTCGGGTCGGTGCAGTCGGCGGTGTACCTGGTCGCGCCCGCTGTCGCCGCGGTGGTGCTGGTCGTGTGGGAGATGGGCGCGATCCTGCTGGTCGACGTGGCGACAGCGGCGGTCGCGATCGCCGTCCTGGCGGTCCTGCGCATCCCGGCCACACCGAAGGCCCCGGTCGTCGACGTGGAGCCCGACGACGGGCCGACCGAGCCTGGCCCCGAGCCTCCCAGCACCGGCCTGGGTGCCGCCTGGCGGTTCGTCCTGGGGCACCCGGGCCTGCGCCGGGCCCTGGCCCTGGGGATCGTGGTGTTCGCGCTGGTCATGCCCATGGCAATGGCCGCGCCGATCGTCGTCGTCAAGCTCTTCGGCGACGCGACGTGGATGCTCGCCGCCGTCGAGATCGGCTATTCCGGGGCCCTGATCCTGGGTGGCGTCGTCCTCGCCGCGTGGGGCGGGTGGCGGAACCGGATGACGATGATCATCGTCGCGACGGCCGCCTGGGCCGTGTTCACCGTGGCACAGGGCCTGACCCCGTGGGCACTGCTGTACCTGGCGCTGTGGATACCGTTCGGCCTGGTCGGCCCCGCCCTGACCGCGGTGCCCGTCACCGTGATGCAGGAAGAGACGCCGCCCCACCTCATCGGGCGCGTGATGGGCCTGATGCAGACCGTGCTCCTGCTGGTCAGCCCCGTGGTGCTGCTGGTGCTCGCCCCGCTGCTGGAGGTCGTCTCACCCCGGGTCGTCCTGGTGGTCACCGGGGTGGCCGCCCTGGTCGCGACGGCCCGGCTGGCCCGCCAGGCACCACCCCTGATGGCCCCGGACGAGCCCGACCCGGACGCGGTGCAAGCCGCGGCCCGCGGTACGAGCCCATGAGCCAGCACCTCGTGCCGCAGCCCGCACCTGCTCAGCGGGCCGACGAGGGGCCCGCGCGGGCGGAGGTCCGCGTCGGGCCGGACGGGGTGGGCACGGCGACGGTGACCTGGACCACGCCGCCGCCCTCGTGAGCGCACCCGGCCAGGTCGGCGCCGTTGCGGGCGGCGACCTGGCCGGCCAGGTCGCAGGCGTCGCCGATATCGGCGGTGGTCTGCAACCGGGTCGCGGCGGCGAGCGCGGCGAGATCGGCGGCGGTCTGGGCCCGGGCCCTCCCGGCGACCACCTGGCCCAGGCCGACCAGGGTCGTCGCGAGCACCAGGGCGACCGCGACGAGACCGAGCACCAGGACGGTGCCCGACCCGCGGTCGCCCCGCGGCTGTCTCACGGTTCGGTCCGGCCGGTCGCGGTGCCGGTGGCCCGCAGCCCGGTGAACGGGCCCTGGGCCACCAGCGGGGCGGTGACCGTCACGGTGGCCCAGCCGTCGGCCCGGGTCACCGTGACCGTCGCGCCCCGGCCTGCTACCCGGCCCGCCACGGCCCGCACCGAGGCGTCGTCCTCGCCCAGCGCGGCCGCCCGGGCGGCGCTGCGGGCGGCGTCGGCACAGCGCACCTGGGTAACCGTGGCCGCGGCCACGGCCAGCAGCGTGACCAGGACCGTCGCGACGGCGACCAGACCGATCGCCAGCTCGGCGGTGACCGAGCCGACCTCCCGCCCTCGCACGCTCACCCCAGGGCGCGGGTGACGATGCCGAGCAGCAGCGCCCGGACCTCCCCGCCCTTGAGGATCGCCAGCAGCAGCCCGGCGAACCCGGCCGCCGCGAGGGTGACCAGGGCGTACTCGGCGGTGGCCATCCCGGCGTCGGCGGTATCGGCCAGCCGTCGGCCCAGGTTCGCGCCCCGGCGTCGGGGCCGTGCGGTCGGTGTCATCAGGGTTCCTCCTTCAGTCGTGGTCGGCCTGAGTGCCGACCTGCTGCCCACCCTGGACCGTCCCGACGGCACCGGAGCCAGTCAGCGCCCGTTTCTGGGTGCGGGCACGTCGCCGCGGTGGGCTGGGGACGGTTCGACATCGGCTGCAGCCGAACGAACACGACCAGCGCCGATATTTCCGTCCGGAGGATGAGAACCAGCGCGGACGGTTCCTTCCGGAGCAGGAGCAAAGATCGCTCGCCGGGCCGAGGCGGACGAGAACCCGCCAGCGATACATTCGTGAGTACCGGTAGCACCCACCGACCAAGAGCAGAGGAAGGGCGGGAGACTCAAGATCGGCCGAAAAAGCCGGTCGGGTTGTCACGCCCGGACAGAAATATCGGGCTGCGTATCGTGCAACACCCAGTCAGGAACGGCAGAAAGGCCACTAGGACGATGAGAAGACGGATGGGACTGCCAGCGGTGCTGGCAGCTGCAGGACTGGCAGCAGCGGGGCTCCTGGGCCTCCAGGCCGAACCGAGCCAGGCGGCGGCCCGCGACGGAAAGTGCGACCCGGGCGAGTTCTGCTACTTCTACAACACCGACTACAAAGGCTCGGTGTCGGACTTCACCGCCTCTGTCGCCGACTACGGCACCACCCAGCCCTCCTGCTACGAGTACAAGGGCGCCGGCGACGGCAAGGGCCGATGCATCAAGAACGACGCCGCCAGCGCACAGAACAACACCAACCAGTACGTCCGGGTCTACTACAACAGCAACTACGCAGGCCCGTACGTCGAGCTCGCCCCCAACACCCGGGCCAACCTCACCAACCTCAGGTCGACCCCCGCCGGGACGAACCTCAAGAACAACAACGCCTCCCACCGGTTCATGGGGACGACGCCCACCCCCGCACCCGACCCTCCGCAGAACGGCCTCCACAGGCCGATCACCGGCATAGACATCGGCTATGCCGACGACTCGGGGCTCGACATCCAGGCGCCTGTCGGCACACCGGTCTACGCAGTCGCGGATGCAACCATCAACTATGCAGAGTACGGGCACACGTCGTGGACGACACCGCCCGACACCCCGTACAGCATCGGCATGACGCTGGACAGGCCGGTCACGGTCAACGGAGTCGAGTACCGGTACGTGTTCCACACCCACCTGTCGCGGCTCGCCATCAACAAGAAGGACGGCTCGTCGACGGTGGTCCGCGTCAAGAAAGGTCAGCTGCTCGGCTACTCGGGCATCGGGAACAAGATGCCTCACCTGCACATCTCCTTCTACCAGTCGCGATCGAACCTGCGCTACCTGTCGATGGAAGATACCCGCAGGCTCTTCGGCTCGGCGTACGGCAAGAAGTGGGAGGCCGGCAAGTAGGGCGCAACGACTGCCGACCACGAGAGGAAGAGCTATAGCCAGATCCTGAGACCAGTCGACGCTGCCGCTCGGACAGCCGTACCCGAGCAGGCACGCCTCGGACCGAGACAGTCTGCACTCATGCAGCACGCAGTTCAAGAACAACCGATGGAGAGGAAAGACGATGAGACTACGGACAAGACTGCTGGCGACGCTGGCAGCCGCCGGAGTGGCCACGGCGGGGCTCGTGGGAGTCCAGGCCGAACCGAGCCAGGCAGCGCCGCGCGACGGGATATGCGATCCGGGCGAGCTCTGCTACTACTACAACAGCAACTACGGCGGGGCGGTATCGGACTTCCCCTCCGGCTACCATCTCCATCCGCAGCACGCCGGCTCTATCGCAAGCTACGGCAACACCCAGCCTTCCTGCTACGAGTACAAGGACGATCCCAGGCAGCCCGGTATCAGCCCAGGTACAGGCAGGTGCGTCAAGAACGATGCCGCCAGCGTATGGAACCGTACCCCCTTCATGGTCCGGATCTACTACAACAGCAACTACGCAGGCCCGTACGTCGAGCTCGCGCCCGGCGCCAAGGCCAACCTCGCCGACCTCAGGTCGACCCCCGCCGGGACGAACCTCAAGAACAACAACGCCTCCCACGGGTACTTCCGTGTCTGACGGCTCCCGTGCAGCACACCATCCAGGACGACGAAAGGACAAGGCAGTGAGACTACGTACGAAAGTGTCGGCGATGCTGGCGGCCGCCACGGTGGCAGCAGCGGGGCTCGTGAGCCTCCAGGCCGAACCGAGCCAGGCGGCGGCCCGCGACGGAAAGTGCGACCCGGGCGAGTTCTGCTACTTCTACAACACCGACTACAAAGGCTCGGTGTCGGACTTCACCGCCTCTGTCGCCGACTACGGCACCACCCAGCCCTCCTGCTACGAGTACAAGGGCGCCGGCGACGGCAAGGGCCGATGCATCAAGAACGACGCCGCCAGCGCACAGAACAACACCAACCAGTACGTCCGGGTCTACTACAACAGCAACTACGCAGGCCCGTACGTCGAGCTCGCCCCCAACACCCGGGCCAACCTCACCAACCTCAGGTCGACCCCCGCCGGGACGAACCTCAAGAACAACAACGCCTCCCACCGGTTCATGGGGACGGCACCCCCCACTACACAGCCCTCAACCACCATGGCCCAGTTCTACGACCTGACCAAAGGACAGGCATGGCCGAACGTCAACGGCACCCACAAAGGGCAGTGCGTCAGCCTGGTGTCCAAGTACATGAACTGGAGGTGGGGGATCGGCCAGGTCTACGGGAACGCACGCGACTACAGAGCGGACCTCTACGCCGGCACTGAGATGAAGAGGCTGGGATTCACCTGGTCGACGAGCAAGACCGACCTGAAAGACGGTGACATCCTGGTATGGGACCACTCGCCCTACGGCCACATCGGGATCTGGTACAGCGGCAAGGTCTACCACCAGAACTGGGGAACGTACGCAGCAAAGCTCACCCCGTTCGACGAGGTCAATGCGTCGAAGCCGTACGCTGGCCGTTGGCGCAAGGGGTGATCTCCTCCGCCGAGGTCACAGCGCGTAGGTCGCTGAGCCGATGAGCCCCTCGGCCGGGTGGTGGCCTGTTCCTCTGCAGGCCGCCACCCGACCGAGACGGTCTCACACCGACCCTCCGCAGCGCACCTGCAGGAGGTTCACACTATTACCACCGGTTCCCAGGTAGGGTCGTCCCGACCGTGGCGCCGCGCCGACCGTTCCAGGAGGAAACCATGGCACAGAGGTGGCAGTTCCTGTACGGCGAGGACGAGATTGCGGTGCTGAACACACCCTCCAGCGAAGAGCTGCACGTCAACGGTTCGTTGCAGGACGTCAGCACCGGTAGCGTCTCCCGGACCGGAGCCTGCCTCGACGGTGCGCTGGGGAGCGGCGAAAGACTCAAGGCACTGCTGACGTCGAACTCTCTCGAAGTAAGGTGCTCGCTCTATGTGGACGGAGAGCTGCTGGTCGACGGCAGCCGGAGCGGCGACGGCACGCACATCCTCGAACGACGCGGCCGGACGCGCTGAAACGTCGACCTTGGGCGGGCCTCCTGGGGCCGACGACGGTTCCTGTCGTCCCGCCGAAGAGCGAAGATCCCCGACGATGACCCACCAGTGGACCGACACCGCAGCATTTCTGCGTTCCGCGTCGACGAGCACCGCAGAGCACATCGTCGTACTCACCGATATCGACGAGCACAGATCCGTCCGGAGCCGCCGGTCAGCTGGCGTCGCCGGTGCGCAGGGCGTCCAACCAGCGGCGGGCGTCGTCGAAGGCCAGGTCGGAGGTGGCCAGCGAGACAGTCGGGGCGATCTGGTCGGCGCGAGGGTAAGAACCCAGGAAGCGCACGTACGGGCAGGTGCGGTGCAGGCCCATGAGAGCCTCGCCGATACGGGCGTCGGCGACGTGACCCTCGCAGTCGATGGAGAACGAGTAGCGGCCCAGGGCGTCGCCGATAGGGCGGGACTCGATGCGGGACAGGTTGATACCGCGCACGGTGAACTGCTCCAGCATGTTCATCAGGGCACCCGACTCGTCGTCGGGCAGGTGGACCACCAGCGTGGTCTTGTCGGCCCCGGTGGGGGTCGGCACGTCGCCGGGGTGGCCGACCAGGACGAACCGGGTGACCAGCCCGGCGCTGTCGGCGACCGCACGAGCCAGCACGGTCAGGCCGTAGGCCTCGACTGCCGGGGGCGGTACCAGGGCGGCGTCGAACGACAGTGCCGGTCCCTCGGCCCGCTCGTTCGCGAACAGCACGGCCGGGGCGGTGTTCGACGTGGCCGGGACGTGCACCGCGCCAGGCAGGTGCTCGGTCAGCCAGCGGCGGCACTGCACCCAGGCGTGCGGGTGGGCGCTGACCCGCTCCACACCGGCCAGCGTCGTGCCCGGCGCGCCGACCAGGTCGAACTGCACGGGAACCAGCATCTCGCGCAGCAGCGCCAGCGGGCTGCCGCTGGCCAGGGCGTCCAGCGTGGCGGTCACCCCGCCCTCGCCGGTCGACTCGATCGCCACCACCGCGAAGTCGGCGGCGCCGCGCCGCACCGCGTCCAGGGCCGACGTCACGTCGGGCTGGGGCAGGTACTGCACGCGGTCGGGGGACGCCACCTGGCCCAGGGCCTGCTCGGTGAACGTGCCCGCCGGTCCCAGGTAGGCGTAGCGCGGTCGGTTCATCGTCTCCTCCGTACGTTCGGCGGGTCGAGCCTACGACGCCGCACAGCGCCGTCCGTACCCGGTCGGCTCTCTGGTACGTTCCTGGAGTCGTCCCCCAGAAGGACTTCGACCGCCACCTCAGCACGACGACAACCCTCGGACCACACCCTTAACGTCACACCCATGACCAACCGTAGATCCCCGGGCGGGGCCTGCCGATGACGCACGTGATCACGGCCCCTCGGCCCCTCGTCGACGACTGCCCCCCGGCGGTCGCACCCACGCCGCCCGGTGGCCGTCGTGGCTGGCGGTGGGCGGCCAGGCTCGCCGCAGGCCTGATGCTGTTCACCGGCGGCCTGGCCGTGGGCGGGCAGGCCGCCAGCCCCCAGACCACCCGGCTCAGCCCGACCGACCGCACCTTCCCGGCCCCGGTCGGAGTGAGCACCGGCGTCAGCCTCGACATCGTCTGGCGGGTCCAGGCCGATCCGTCCGACAGGCTGCTGGCGTTGACCTTCGACGACGGCCCCGACCCCGACGGCACCGTCCAGGTGCTCCAGGTGCTGGCCGCGCACCACGCCACCGCGACGTTCTTCGAGCTGGGCGAGTCCGTCGAGACCCACCCGCAGGTGGTCCGCCAGGTGCTCGACGGCGGGCACGAGGTGGGCCTGCACGGCTGGTCCCACTCCACGCTGATCCTCGACGACGGACCCACCATCGAATCCGACCTGGACCGCGCCGAGGCCGCGCTGCGAGCCGTCGGTGCCGAGCCGCGGCTGTTCCGCCCGACGTACGGGCGCATCGACTCTCCCGGGCTGGGAGCGGCCGCCACCCGCGGCTACACCATCGCCCTGTGGTCCGACCGGCTGGACGACCACAGCGACACCCACCGCCTGGCCCAGCGCCTGCAGCCCGGCGCGATCGTGATGTGCCACGACGGTCGCGGCCACGTCACCCCCGAGCTGCTCGACCGGATCGACGACCTGCTCACCGAGCTGGACCAGGCGGGCTACCGGTACGTCACCGTGTCCGAGCTGCTCGCCAGCCCTGACCCGCCCTAACCCTGATCCACCGAACGCCCCTCGGTCGGCACCACGCCGACCGGTCCTGGCGGTACCCAGGTACAATTCCGGCCAGCAGAGGGGTTCCTACGTAGAGGTCTGCCGATGGCACGCGCGAGGACCGGAGGCCGGTCAGCGTCTCCCACGTCCGACGGTCTCCCTGACAGCGTCCGGCGGGCGCCGTGGCGGTCGACGGCGCGGCTCCGGACCGCGGCGGTGATCCTGGCCGCGGCGGTCGGCACGACGACGGCCGCGCTGGCCCCGGCCGACCCGGAGCGTCCGGCCCTGGTGGAGCGCCACGTGCGCGGCGAGGTTCCCGACCGGTGGCTGTGCGCGGGCAAGGCGGCGGTCGGCGACCACGCCGCGATGACCGACACAGCGCTGGCCGACCTGCGCGGGCTCGGTACCGAGCGCGGCGGGACGGTCGCCGCCTGGGCCCCGGCGAAGTGGCACTACGTCTGGCCGCGGGACGCGTCGTTCACGGCGGCGGCCCTCGCCGTGGCCGACCACCTCGAGGACGCCGCCCGGGTGCTGGACTTCCTGGACGCCGTCCAGCACGCCGACGGCACCTTCGAGGCCCGCTACCACACCGACGGCACCCCGGTGGCGGACGGTCGTGCCCCCCAGCTGGACGGCAGCGGGTGGGTGCTGTGGGCGCTCGGGGTCGTCCTGGACGCCGCCCCGGCCGACCAGCGGCCGACGCTCGAGGCCCGGTTCACCAGGCTGCGGGAGCGCAGCGTCGCAGCGGTCGAGGCGGCCATCGGCCCGGACGGCACCGGCTCACGAGAGACTGTGCGCCCGTCGCCGGACTACTGGGAGACCAGCACCAAGCAGCTGACGCTGGGGACGGTGGCTCCCCTGCTGGCCGGGGCTCGGGCGGTCGGAGAGACCGCCTTGGCCGACCGGCTGTCGGCGGTGCTGGCTGCCGAGTTCGCCCCGCACGGGTACCCGCGCCTGTCGCGGACCAGCGCTGTGGACGCCGCCGTCGCCATGACGTCCCCGGCGTTCCTGGGCCAGTGGCCGCCCGGTGCCCGCGCCGCGGCCGCCCGGGCCGAGCGCCTGCTGACCACCGGGGCCGGTGGTATCAAGCCGGGCCAGAAGTGGAAGGACGACGGCATCTCGTGGACGCCGGAGACGGCGCTGTTCGCCTACGCCTGGGCCTCCGACGGCCAGGACGAGCGGGCCGCGGCCTGGCTGGCGTGGCTCGACGCCCACCGCACCGGCGCCGGCGCGCTGTCGGAGAAGGTGCTGGCCGACGGGTCGCCCGCCGGTCCGGCGCCGCTCGGCTGGACCGGTGCCCTGGTGGTGCTGACCCAGGCCGAGCTGGGGGCGCTGGTCCCGGCCGCCGAGGTGTACCCGCAGTGCTCCTCGCTGGCCGACAGATGACGCCGGTCCACGAGTGGGAACCCGGGTGCAAGAATGGTGAACGCGCCCCCGACGGCGACGGGCCGGTCGCCGAGCAGCCGTAGGCTTGCCCGGTGCGTACCCGACTGAGCCGACCGGTGCGTACCCGACTGAGCCGAGAGGACGAGCCTGCTCGTTCTCCCGAACCGGTCGAGAGTGCCGCGCGTCGCAGGCGCCGACGTCGGGTCGTCGCGACGACCGGCCTGCTCGCGCTCGTGGCCGGGCTGCTGCTCGGGCCCGGTACGGGACCGGCGGCGGCGTCCGGCCAGACCAGCCACCCGGTCTCGGCCCCCGTACCCGTCCCGCCACCCGACCCGAGACCGATCCGCGAACCGAACTTCCCCCGGCCGGTGGTGCTGCTCGGCACCGCGGGACTGCGCTGGTCGGACGTGTCCACGTCGGTCACCCCGGCGCTGGCCGCGCTGGGCGAGACCTGGGCGATCGGCAACGCGGCGGTGCGCTCGGTGCGGGACACGACCTGCCCGGCGGACGGGTGGCTGGCGGTCTCGGCCGGCTACCGGGCGGCCGACCTGCCGCACAGCGACGGCTGCCGGGAGCTGACCGGACCGGTCGAGGGCCAGGTCGCTGCCTGGGACGACTACCTCCAGGCCGCCGCGAAGGACCAGTACGGCAAGCCTGGTCAGCTGGGGGACACGCTGGCCGAGGCCGAGGTCAGGGTGGCCGGGATCGGCCCCGGAGCGGCCGTCGCGCTGGCCCGGACCGACGGGACCGCCCCAGAACGCTGGTCGCCCCGGCCGGAGGACCCGGCCGCGCTGACCGCTCTGGTCTCCGGTGCCCTGCGCGACGGGGCCCGGCTGGTGGTCGTCGACCTCGGCGTGGTCCACGACGACGCCTCGGCCAGCGCGGTGGACGAGGCGCTGGGGGCGGCGCTGGCCGGAGCCTCCGAGGCGGACGTCCTGGTGATGTCGCTGGCCGACCGGGGTGACGAACCCAGCCTCCAGGTGGCGGCCTGGGGGCGGCCCCGGGCGTCGTCGCCGGGCCTGCTCACCTCCGCCTCGACCCGGCAGACCGGGACCGTGCTGGGCACCGATGTGACCGCGACCCTGCTGGGACGGCTCGGCATGGGGGGCGCGCAGCGGCCGTCGTGGGTCATCGGCGCGCCGATCCGGCGCAGCCCGCCCGGCGAGGGCGTCGCGGGACTGGTCGACGACGCCGAGCACGCCAGCGTGGTCCAGCCGCTGGTCTCCGGGTTCTACCTGGGCGTGGTGGCGGTGAACATCGTCCTGTTCGCCGCGGTGTGGTTCGGGCTGGCCCGTCCGCCCGGCCGTCGGACGGACGAGGCGCAGCGGCGGCGGGTGCTGCACTGGCTGCGGCTGGCCGGGCTGGCCGTCGCCGCGATCCCGGTCAGCCTGCTGCTGGCCAACCTGGTGCCCTGGTGGCGCGCGGTCTCGCCCGCGGCGGCCCTGGTCACGGCGGCGGCCTGCGTCGCGACCGGGATCGTCGCGCTGGCCCTGACCGGTCCGTGGCGGCGGTCGCTGCTCGGCCCGGCTGGGCTGGTCGCGGGGGTGACGGCGGCGGTCGTCGTCGTCGACGTGCTCACCGGCTCGAAGCTGCAGACCTCCGCGGTGTTCGGGTCGTCGTCGCTGCTGGCGGGGCGGTTCTACGGGTTCAACAACACGACGTTCGCGCTGGCGGCCGTGGGCACCCTGGTGGTCGTGAGCGCCCTGGTGGCGCCCCTGGTGCGCTCGGGGCGGCGGCTGTGGGCGGCGGCCGTGGTGGTGGTGGTCGGCACGGGGCTGACCTTCGTCGACGGGAGCGGCACCTGGGGAAACGATATCGGCGGGCCGCCCGCCCTCGTCCCGGCCTTCCTGGTGCTGGCCCTGCTGCTGGCCAGGGTCAAGATCACCTGGCGCCGGGTCGTCGCGATGCTGGGCGTGGCGACGGTCGTCACCACGGTCTTCGCCGTGGTGGACTGGGCGAGCTCGCCCGACGAGCGCAGCCACCTGGGGACCTTCGTACAGACCCTGGTCAGAGGCGGGCTGCAGCCGGTCGTCGAACGCAAGGCGTCGGCGAACCTGAGCGTCGTGGAGGGCAGCCTGCCGCTGACGCTGCTGACCCTCGCCGGGTGCGCCTTCGTGGTGGCGGCCTCGGTGCGGCCGATCCGCCGGATGCTGCTGGCGGCCGACGGCGAGCGGTACGCCTGGCTGTCGCGGGGCACGGCCCTGAGCCGGCTGGGACAGGCCGCGCCGACGCTGGTGCCGTGCCTGGTGGCCACGGGGACGGTGCTGGGCATCGGGCTGCTCGTCAACGACTCCGGGATCGCGATACCGGCCCTGGGGGTCGCCGTCGTCGTGCCGCTGGTCATCGCCACCTGCGCCGGGTGGATGACGGGGCTGGCACCGGCCGACCCGCACGAGGTGGTGCAACACTCGCCGGGCCGGACGAGAAGCCGGGCGGGGACGGTCGGGCTCCAGGTAGCGGCCGGGTTCGGCGCCGTGCGCCGGTCGGTGCGCCCTCCCCTGGTCGTGGTCGGCCTGACCGTGGTCGCGCTGGCCGCGGTGCTGGTGCCGACCCTCGGGCCAGGGCCGGCCTCGACCGCCGACCCCACCGTCAGCGGTCGGCCGGTGGTGCTGGTCGGGGTGACGGGTCTGCGCTGGGAGGACGTCGGGGCCTTCGCCACCCCGGCGCTGTGGGACCTGTCCCGCAACCATGCCGTCGGTCAGGTCGTGGTGCGCTCGGCTGGTTCCCGGGCCTGCCCGCTGGACGGCTGGCTGGCCGTCTCGAGCGGCGCGCGGCTGGCGGGCCCCCGGCCGGACGGCCACTGCGCGACCGTGCTGGACCCGGTCGGCGTGGGCCCGGCCGCCTCGGTGCGGGCCTGGCCGGACTACCAGCAGGCGGCGGCCACGCAGTCGTTCTCCGCCCAGCCGGGGCTGCTGGGCGACACGATCCGCGCCGAGCAGGTGACCGTGACCGCCGTCGGACCCGGCGCGTCGGTCGCCGTCGCCGACTCCGAGGGGGTCGTCGCCGGGACCTACCACCGGCTGCCCGAGGGGCGCGACGACCTGACCGCTGTCGTGTCGGAGGCGCTGACGTCCAGCGCGCTGGTCGTCGTCGACGCCGGGACGGTCCGTGACGCCGGCTACGAGACCGTCGCACCGGACCTTGCCGACCCGGACTCGTCCGACCCGCTGGCGCAGCCCGCCGACGAACCACCCGGTCCGGTGCTGCTGACCCGGCCGGACCGGGCCGACCAGGTGAAGGCCGTCGACGAACGGATCGGCGCGGTCCTGGCGGCCACCAAGGGCACCGAGGCGACGGTGCTGGTGGTGTCGCTGGCCGACTCCGGCCGGGTGTCGTTGCGCCTGGCCGCGGTGTCGGGGGCGCTGCCGGGCACCGACCAGTCCGCGGTCGGCCTGCTGACCTCGGCCTCGACCCAGCAGCCCGGCCTGGTCCAGGCCACCGACGTGCTGCCGACCCTGCTGGCCGGGCTGGACGTGCCCACGGGCTCGATGAACCTGGGCGGTGCGGCGCTGTCCACCACCGGTCCGGTCGCCGTGGGCGAGCGGATGGCCGCGCTCCGTGACATCTCCCGCCAGTCGTCGCAGATCGGCCGGGTCTCGGGCGTCTTCGCCGACCGGCTGATGGCGACCCAGGTGCTGTTCATGGTGCTGGGCACCGCGGTGCTGGTCGGCGCCACGGTGCTGGCCCGGTCGGGACGTCGGGACTGGTTCACCTCGCTCGACCGGGGCCAGGCCGTCCGGGTGGCGCTGGTCGCGCTGCGCGTCGCGGCGGTGGCGGTCGCGGCGCTGCCGGTGGCGTCGTTCCTGACCAACCTGACCGGGTGGTGGCGCTCGCCGACACCGCTGGCGACGTTCTGGTCGGCCCTGACCGGGATCGTCCTGGCGGTCGTCGTGCTGGCCTTCGCCGGGCCATGGCGACGGTCGGCGGTCGGGCCGGTGGCGGTGGTCGCTGTCCTCACGCTCGGCGTGCTGCTCGTCGACGTGGTGGCGCTGGGCAGCAGGCTCGTCGTGGACTCCCCGCTGGGCACGTCCCGGATCGTGGCGGGGCGGTTCTACGGGATGAACAACCAGGCGTTCGCCCTGTTCACAGTCGCCGGGCTGATCGTGGCCGGGCTGGTCGCCCGGGCGCTGCGAGCCTACGGACAGCGCACCGCGGCACTGCTCGCGGTGCTCGGGGTCGGGGCGGTCGTGGTGGTCGTGGACGGTGCCCCCGGGCTGGGCGCCGACTTCGGCGGACCACCGGCACAGGTCACGGCGTTCGCGCTCCTGGCCATCGCGGTCGCGGGCTGGCGGGTGCGCCGGGTGGTCGTGCTCGGGGTGCTGGGCGGCGCGGCCGCGATCACCGGCGGCTTCGCCGTGGTCGACTACCTACGACCGCCCGAGTCGCGCACCCACCTCGGCCGTTTCGTGGCCACGATCCTGGCGGGCGGGTGGTACGAAGTGGTCGGTCGCAAGCTGGAGGCCAACCTGCGGATGCTCACCCGGGTCCAGTACACCGGACCGACCGTGCTGGGTGCGCTGCTGACGTTCTGGCTGTGCAGCCCCCTGCGCCGCTTCGCCCGGCTGGCCGCGCTGCGCGGCCGCCTGGGCGGTCTGCTGCACGACGAACCGCTGCTGGCGCCGACCGCGGCCTGCATCGCGGTCGCCCTGGGGATCGGCTTCGCCGTCAACGACTCCGGTGCCGTCATCCCGGCGATCGGCCTGACCCTCGCCTTCCCGGCCCTGCTGATGCTGGCCGCGTCGTGGCTGGACGGACAGCTCCGGGACGACCAGCCCGCTGCCGGGGCCCTCGACAAGCGAGCCCGAGAACAGCGGTGATCTCGACAGTCCGCCCGGAACCCGTCACCCCATTCGTAGCCGATAAGGGACCGTAACGAGGGGTCGTCGTGCTGCCATCCGCGCTCAGCCCGTCTACAGGCGGGTGGCTCGCTCAGCGGCTGGGTCGGGCCCGTCCGCGCAGCCGCCGTGAGGCGTACCGGAGCGGCACAGGTCACCCATCGATGACGGTCTGCCCAACCAACCGCCTCCCCGAGCGAGGTACTGGATACCGCAGCGTCAGACGTCTCGCCCGGAGCTCGGAGATCCCCAGGACGAACGGGGCCGGTGTCCGGGCGGACCAGCGGAAGACGGTCTCCTCGTGACGCAGCAGACGGTCAAGGATGCCCGAACTTGTGATCTGCGAGTTCGTGATGGTGACGACCTTGGCAGCACACATGTAGACGATCTGCGCCTCGACAGGGTTGCGGGCGATCCGCACGTCCTTGGTCACCAGAACCTCACCCCGCTCGGTCGCCTCGCGAATCCAGTCGACGTCGGCGATGTCTTGGCTGGCCTCGACCCCGTAGACGTCGTCCATCGTCGAGACGTCCCAACCCGCTTCCCGCAGACCGTCAGGAACGACGACCGAGCCGAGGCAGCGGTCGAGGAAGAAACGCGGCGTCTCGATCTCGTTCGCCATTCGCCCTCCTCATCGTCGACCCGCTGGCTGCGCGAGGATGCCTAAGCTGCGAGCGATTCGACGACGGCCAGGTCCAGGCGGTAGTCGGCAGCGACCTGAGGGACCGGCTCACCGGCAGCGAGCCGGTCACGGACGTCGTCGACGCGGATACCTCGCGCATCGATCGTCGGACGGCCGAAGTTGCGTCGTGGATCGACCACGACCTTCGGGGTGAACTGCGGAAGCTGGATCACCGCGACCCGGCCGTTCCGGTACGTGATCGTGCGCAGATACCGTTCGACGACCTCCGTGAAGACCATCTGGCCGTTGCGCACCACGACGAGACGGTCACGAAGCTCGGGGTCGGCGGTCTCCTCGCCGAACTGCCACAGCACCTCAGCACCGTCGGTCTTGAGCTGTTCGCTGGCCAGTGCCGTCTGCAGCCCGAACTCGTCTGCCAGACGCGTGACAGCGGGCCGGATGCGCTGCATGGGCACACCAGCGGTACGAAAGGCGTTGAGGACGTATGCCTCGCTCAGGCCGATGAACGGGACGACCGGGCCCCGCCCTGCACTCGTCGTGGTGACCAGTGCGTCCACGTCGTGCTGGCGTCCGTCGACCCCTTTGAAGCGGTAGCCACGCGCCCAGGTATGCAGCGTGTTCGCGGGCATACCGATGATCTGCGCGGTCTCGCGCAGGGTGTAGAGAGGAAGGACGAGGTCGTCGTCGAGGGTCGATGTGACCATGCGCTTCAGCCTACAGACGTAGTCGCGGGATCTCGCCGCCGAATCGCCTTGTCGCCTCGCTCGGCCCGTCTGCACCCAGGTGGGATCGTTCAGCGGCTGGGTCGGGCCCGTCCGCGCAGCCGCCGTGAGGCGTACCGGAGGCGACGGGCGTTGACCGCCAGCTGGACGTCGCGCCACTGGGCGGCCCGGTGCAGCTGGCCGCGCAGGTCGGTACCGGACGGGCGGTGCTTGAGGTCGCAGGGCACCTCGACGACCTGGTACCCGGCCTTGAGCAGGTCGATGGTCATGGCGACCTCGACACCCCAGCCGTGGGCCAGCGGGGTGGCGGCCTCGTAGGCCTCGCGGGTCAGGCAACGCATCCCGTTGAGCGGCTGGTTCGGGGTCCAGCCGGTCAGCCCGACGATGGCCCGACGGGCGGCACCGACGACGAAGCCGTGCCCGGCCGCGCCCGGCTGCGGTGGGATGTTGGCGATGGCGACGTCGGCGGTGCCGTCGAGCACCGGTGGCACCAGCGCGGCGGTGTTCACGGCGGACTCCCCCAGGTCGCCGTCCAGGAACAGCAGCGCCCGGGCCGGACCGTCCGGGGTGTCCCGCATGGCCACGACGGCGGCCCCGGTCTCCATGGCCGCGGCCTTGCCCCGGTTGTGCGAGTGCCGCACCACGACCGCCCCGGCGTCCCGGGCGATGTGCTGGGTGGCGTCCTGCGACCCGTCGTCCACCACGAGCACCAGGTCGACGTGCGGGATGGCGCGGGCCGCCCGCACCGTAGCGGCGATCCGGCGCGACTCGTCCTTCGCCGGGACCACCGCGGCCACACGGTACTGATCGGCCGGGCGTCTGGCAGGCTCCGTAGGACTCACTGCTCCAGCCTAACCGCCCCAGAGCCGTCTCCGCGGGGTGAAGCCCCTGGGTGCAGGCGGTCCCGGGCGGTTCACCCGGATGCCGACTGGGGCGGGGCCGCGCAGGTCGTGAGCGGCCCAGGCTGCGGTTCGCGCGTCCCCGCGTAGGCTAGGTCAGTCATGGATGTAACGTTTGCACCGACCCGCCGCTCTCTCCGCCCGGCGGGCACTGGGTCACGGGTGGTCGATGTCGATATCGTCGTCGTCGGTGCCGGGAGGGCCGGGCTGGGCGCGGCCCGCCACCTGCGGCACGCCGGGCTGGCCGCGGTCGGCGACGACGGCTGGGACGAGGCCGGACCGACGTTCGTCGTGCTCGACGAGGCCGACCAGGCGGGCGGGTCGTGGCGGGACTGCTGGCCGGGGCTGCCGCTGGCTGCCGCCGTCCCGGAACGCAACCTGCCGGGCCTGCCGCTGGCCGAGACGGACCTGACCCGTCCGGCCTGCGACGCGCTGCCGACCTATTTCGCCCGGTACGAGGACGAGTACGCCCTGCGCGTCCTGCGCCCGGTGCGGGTCGACCGGGTGGCCCCGGACGGCGACCGCCTGGCAGTCCGCGCCCGCATGGTCGACCGGTCCGAGGACGAGGTGGTGTGGCGGGCCCGGGGCCTGGTCAACGCCACCGGCAGCTGGTCACGACCGTTCTGGCCGTACCACGCGGGCCAGGACGCCTTCACCGGGCGCCAGCTGCACCAGTGCGACGTGCACGACCTCGACGACCTGACCGACGGGCACGTCGTGGTGGTCGGCGCGGGGCCGGGCGTGGTGCACCTGCTCGCCGGACTGGCCCAGGTGACGACCGTGACCTGGGTGACCCGCGAGCACCCGCCGGTCACCGACGCCGACCTGACGCCCGCGGTGCGCACCGCCGTCGAGCACGGGGTGCTGACGCCCCGGCCCATGTTCGACCGGATCGGTCGGCACGGGGTGTGGTTCGGGCCGGACCCGGTGCCCGACGGCTGGGCGGACGGCCCGGCGCACGTCGTGGCACGCACCATCGTGTGGGCCACCGGCTTCCGGCCCGCCCTGGCCCACCTGGCCCCGCTGCACCTGCGGCTCGGCGCGGGCGACGCCGTCGTCGGGCCCGAGGTGCTGGCCGACCCCCGGGTGCAGCTGGTCGGTTCGTGCGCCCCCCGGCCCGATGCCGCCCGGTCCCGGGTGGCCGTCCGCAACCTGCGCCGCCACCTGGGGCTGTAGCGCCAGGCGTCCGCGGTGCAAGGCTTCGCGGGCCGGTACAGGGTGACGGACCCCTGCGCCGGACGACACAACCGCCCTGGCTGACGGCCTGAGCCTGTCGCACGACGATCGACGACGATCGATATGCGACAGATGCGAGACTGAGCGGCAGGCGGGCCGCCTGGTCTTGGTCAGGCAATGTCTCTATTCTAGAGACAGACGATCGTCGTCCTGAGGACATCGACCATGATCTTCCGCCGCCCCGCGCTCAGCCCGGACGACCTGCGGGTCCTCGACGAGATCGCTGCCCTGCGCGACGAGCTGGCCGACGCTCTGGCCGCCCCCCGACGCTGGACCGGACGCCTACGACGCACCGCCCTGGCCCGCGCGATCCGCGGGTCCAACAGCATCGAGGGCTACCAGGTCGAGCTCGACGACGCCGACGCCGCCCTCGACGACGACGCCCCCCTCACGGCCGACCAGCGCACCTTCGCCGAGATCCAGGGCTACCGCCAGGCCCTGGGCTACGTCCTGGCGATGGCCACCGACCCGCAGTTCCGCACCGACACCACAGCCCTGCGCTCCATGCACTTCATGATGCTGGCCCACGACCTGTCCAAGAGCCCCGGCCAGTACCGCCCCGGCGATATCTACGTCCGCGACGACCGCAGCAACCGCACGGTCTACCGCGGCCCGGCCGCCGCGGACGTCCCCGCCCTGATGGACGAGCTGGTCGCCGACCTGGCCCGCCCCGACGCCGAAGACCCGCTGGTCGCCGCCGCCATGGCCCATCTCAACCTGGTGATGATCCACCCGTTCCGCGACGGCAACGGCCGGATGGCCCGCGCCGTGCAGACCCTCGTCCTGGCCCGCGGCGGCGTGGCCGAACCGGAGTTCGCCAGTATCGAGGAATGGCTCGGCGCCAATACCGACGACTACTACCGGGTGCTCGCCGCCACCGGCCACGACACCTGGGACCCCGCGGGCGATGCTGGCCTGTGGGTCTCGTTCAACCTGCGCGCCCACCATATGCAGGCCCAGACCGTGCGCTCCCGCTGGCGTCGCGCCCAGCGCACCTACGAGCTGCTCGACGCTCTGCTCACCACCGAGCTGGCCCACCACCACCTGCCCGACCGCACCCTCGACGCCCTCTACACCGCCACCCTCGGCTTCCGCCTGCGCCGCTCCCCCTACGCCTCCCAGACCGGCACCGACTCCCGCACCGCCAGCCGCGACCTCAAGGCCCTGGTCGACGCCGGCCTGCTGCGTCCCGTCGGCGCCACCAAGGGCCGCCACTACGTCCTGGGCCCCCAGCTCGACGCCGTCCGCACCGAGGTCGGTCCCGACGACCCCGTCACCGACCCCTACCCCCACCTGCTGGTTGACCTGGCCCGCGCGTACAGCACCCAACTGGTGGACACCTCGGCGGCCGGTCAGTAGACGCCGATGAGCCGGGCGACGGTGCGCCTGATCTCCGTCAGAGTGTCAGGATCGACAGTGGCGTACCGGTCGTCGGCCAGCCGGGCAGTATCGATGGTGCGGACCTGCTCGCACATGGCGTCGCCGTCCGTCCCGTACAGGGTGATCCGTCCCCCGCCGTCTGCCTGGACCTGCCAGTGGCGGACGGCCAGAACGGCTACGGTGACGAGGTGACTTCCGTTGTCGACTGGGATGCCGCCGCCGCGATCGCCGGGAGGCTGGCCCGGCCCGGCCCGGTAGCCGACGGGGCGACGCTGGCCCGTCTGGTCCACGACCTGCGGCAGGCCGCGGGCACCGCGGCCGAGCACGTCGCGCAGATCTCCGGGCTGCGTCCGGCCGACGGTCGAGAACCGGCGCAGGTGTCGGCGGTGCACGTCGTCGACCGTCCCCGCTGGGCGAAGGCCAATACGCAGATGTTCGCGGCCCTGGCCGGGGGGCTGACGCCGCCGTCGCGGGCGGCGCGGGGTGCCACCGCGGCCGAGGTCGGTGCCGTCCTGGCGCTGCTCGCGGGCAAGGTCATCGGCCAGTTCGACCCCTACACCCAGGCTGAGGGCGGGCCGGGGCGGCTGCTGCTGGTCGCCCCGAACGTGCTGTCCGTGGAGCGTACGCTGGGGGTCGACCCGGCGGACTTCCGGCTGTGGGTGGCGCTGCACGAGCAGACCCACGCGCTGCAGTTCGCCGCGGCCCCCTGGCTGGCCGACCACCTGCGCGGCCGGATCGACACGCTCACCCAAGACCTGGTGCCCGACGGGCAGGCCGCCGAGCTGGTGCGCCGGGTGCTGGCCGCACTACGCGACGTGGCGGACACCGGCCTGCTGGCCCTGCTCTCCGACGACCAGCGCGCGGTGTTCGACGAGGTCAGCGCCGTGATGGCGCTGCTCGAAGGGCATGCGGACGTGATGATGGACGAGGTCGGGCCGACCGTCGTACCGACGGTAGAGGCGATCCGGGCCCAGTTCGAACGGCGCCGGGACGCCGGGGCGGCGGTCCGCGGCCCGGCCCGGGTGGTGCGGCTGCTGCTCGGGCTCGACCTCAAGCTGGCCCAGTACCGGGAAGGGGCCGGGTTCGTCCGGACGGTGCGCGGCCAGGTCGGCCTGGACGGCCTCAACGCGGTGTGGACCTCGCCCGACACCCTGCCCACCCCGGCCGAGATCGCCGACCCGGCCGCCTGGGTCGCCCGCGTCCACTGATATGCCCGGCCCGCCCCCCGCCGTCGCGGCCACCCGGACAGCCGTCCGCGACACGCTGCGCGACGCGTCGAGGCACCCGGACGGGAGGCTGGTGCTGGTGGCCTGCTCGGGCGGGCCGGACTCCTTGGCGCTGGCCGCGGCGACCGGGTTCGTCGCACCCCGGCTGGGGTGGCGGGCGGGAGCGGTCGTCGTGGACCACGGGTTGCAGGACGGGTCAGCGCAGGTAGCGGCCCGCGCCGCCGACCAGTGCCGGGGCCTGGGGCTGGACCCGGTGCTGGTGCGCCAGGTCGCGGTCGGCACCGACGGCGGACCGGAGGCCGCGGCCCGCACCGCCCGGTACGCCGCCCTGGACGCCGCCGCCGCCGCGCTCGGCGCAGACACCGTGCTGCTCGGGCACACCCTGGACGACCAGGCCGAACAGGTGCTGCTGGCCCTGGCCCGCGGTTCGGGGGTCCGGTCCCTGGCCGGGATGCCCGCCCGACGGGGCCTCTACCTGCGCCCGTTCCTGAACCTGCGCCGGGCCACCACGGCCGCGGCCTGCGCCGCCGCGGACCTCACCCCCTGGCACGACCCGACGAACGCCAGCGGCCCCGGACGACGCACCCGGGTGCGCACCGAGGTGATGCCGCTGCTGGTGGACGTCCTCGGCCCCGGGGTGGAGCTGGCCCTGGCCCGCACCGCCGACCAGCTGCGCGACGTCGCCGAGGTCCTCGACGGCGCGGCCACCGCCCTGCTGGCCGAGGTTCGTACGGACGACGGCGCTGTGCCAGTCGAGGCGCTGGCCCAGGCCCCTGCGGCGGTGCGCCGGGCGGCGCTGCGCGCCATGGTGGTGGCCGCCGGGTCCCCCACCGGGTCGTTGGGAGCCCGGCACGTCGCCGCGGTGGAGGCGCTCGTCGTGGACTGGCACGGCCAAGGTCCGGTCCACCTGCCCGGACCGGTTCTGGCCCGGCGCGACTGTGGCAGGCTTCGGGTGGAGCCCAGCGCTACCAGCGCCGGACCCACCGGCCCGGGACGCACCAGACCCGCGCCGACGGATTCGAGGAGGAACAGCAGTGGACGCAGCTGACGTCGGCGACGACCTGGAGCAGGTGCTGCTCACCGAAGACCAGCTGCACCGACGGCTGGACGAGATGGCCGCCGAGATCGACACCGACTACGCCGGGCGCGACCTCCTGCTGGTCGGGGTGCTCAAGGGCGCGGTCATGGTCATGGCCGACCTGGCCCGACGGTTGCACCTGCCGGTGCACATGGACTGGATGGCGGTGTCGTCGTACGGGTCGGGCACCAAGTCGTCCGGGGTGGTGCGGATCCTCAAGGACCTGGACACCGACCTGACCGGCCAGCACGTGCTCATCGTCGAGGACATCGTCGACTCCGGCCTGACCCTGTCCTGGCTGCTGGCCAACCTGCGCTCCCGCGGCCCAGCCTCCGTCGCCGTCGCCACCCTGCTGCGCAAGCCTGACGCCGCGAAGGTCAACCTGGACGTGCGCTACGTCGGCTTCGACATCCCCGACGACTTCGTCGTCGGTTACGGCCTGGACTACGACCAGCGCTACCGCAACCTCCCGTTCGTCGCCACCCTCGCCCCCCACGTCTACGCCCGCTGAACACCGTCCCGTACCCGAGTCCGTGGACGAAGGGGGCTGACCTCTCTCCCTCCGAGCCTGCGGAGGAAAGCGTACCTTCTTCCGCACGGCGTGCGGAGGAATGTATACCTTCTTCCGCACGGCGTGCGGAGGAATGTATACCTTCTTCCGCACGCCGTGCGGAGTAAGGTATGCACTCTTCCGTAGGTACTGCTCGTGGAGGTGTGCGGATGGGCCTGTCCTAGCCTCCTCGTCTGGTCGTTCATAGGTCACAAAGTCGTTCATCCGGATGAACGACTTTGTGGCCTATGAACGACCAGACGCAGGGAGCCTCCGGGTCAGAACACCCAGGAGCACAGGGGGGCCGTGCCCCAGGAGAATGCGGTGCCCGCGCGGACGACTGTCCCTGCGGTGCGCTCGACGACCAGACCGGCGTCGGCCAGACCTGTGAGCCGGGTGCCGCCGAGGTAGGTCGCGGCCAGCTCGCGCACGTCGAGCTCGATATCGGCGTCCCGGTCGGTGCTGGACACCTCGGTGGGGGCATCCGGACCGGGGCTGCGCACCAGCCAACGGCCCTGGTTCGCGGGGATCAGGTCGTCACGCACGTCGAGCACGACGTCGACCGGCGCGGCGCAGCGTCGGGCGGCCAGTGCGCGCGGCACGTCGACCAGCCGCAGCCACAGGTTGTCCGACAGCCTCGGCACGGTGGCCCGACGGTCAACCAGCAGGTGCCACAACGGGTCGTCGCAGGCCAGGCCCGGGGTCTGGACCGTGGCCGTGAGATCCAGGTCGAGCAGGAACGACCACAGCCGACGGTGGGCGCTGGTGTCGACCGCCACTGCTTCGGTGACCTCGACGGTGTAGCGCGCACCCTCAGGTGGCCACGCCATGGTGCGCCGCAGCAAGGCGTAACCACGAGGCGTCCCGTCAGGCGCCCGCACCACGGCCAGACGCAACGGTTCGGCGCCGCCCCGCAGGCCCGGCAGGTCGGTCAGCACCCAGACACGCAGCTGGGGCAGGTCGCGACCCACCCAGCCCGGTCGGGCGCGACCAGCGGCCCGGTGCACCGCGTCCACCAGGTCAGCCTGGTCGGGCGCGGCGGTGGTGACGGTGACGTACAGCTCTTCGTCGTCGTCGGCCACGGCGGGACGCAGTGCCGCCCCTCGCCCCACCGTGGCGTGCAGGGCGTCCGCGGCCCGGCCGTAGCCGAAGCGGCCGTAGATCGCCTCCTCCGAGGCCCCGAGGACCGACACGACCTCGCCGCGGGCCGCGGTCCGGGCCAGGTGGTGCTCCATCATGACGCGCAGCAGACCCCGCCGACGGTGCTGCAGGCCGACGCCGACCCAGGTCAGCCCCGCCGCCCGAACCTCACCACCCGGCACGGGAAGCCGGAACGGGTACGACCCGTGCATGGCGGCGAGAGACCCGTCGGGCGCCGCGACCATCCAGGACCGGTCCAGCGGGACCGGGTACGGGGGCCGCCCCTCGTCGTCGTCTAGCGGCAGGGCCCAGGTGTGCCGGTCGAACTCCATGACGGCTGGCACCTGGTCGGCGGTGATCGGGAGCAGCTGGTACCCAGCCGGCAGGTCGCTCATGCCCCCATTCTCGGCGGCGCCGGGCCGCACCGGCGACCCGAATACGGAAGGACGGGCAACCGTCAGCCGCAGATGCCTGCCGGGTCACCGAGACAACAGCTTACTCGTACCAGTCTTCGACGGTGAGCCCAGGGATATGGTCGAAGACGTGGTCGTGGGTGACCAGGACGGCGCCAGTGTCGTGGGCGTGCGCGGCGATGAGGAGGTCGTGCAGCGCGACGGTGGTGCCGGTCTTCTCCAGGGCCGCGCGCAAGGTGCCGTAGGTCTGAGCGGTGTCGGAGGTCCAGGGCAGGCAGCCGACCCGCGCGAGCAGCTCGTCCACAGCCGCGTGCAGTCGTCTTGAAGGGTTTCGGGCGAGACCGTAGCGCAACTCGGCCTCGGTGATCGCCGAGATCGAGACCGTCCCGACCGGCAGGGCTGACAGGTGCTCGGCCACACGCCCCTGAGAGCGGAAGAGGTAGCTCACCGTGTTGGTGTCGAGCAGGTAGTGCGTCACGCCGGCTCTGCGGGAGCGAGAGGATCGGCCGGAGGGAGGTCGGGCCGGGCGGCGAGAAAGTCGTCAGGCACTCCGAGGCCGTCGACAGCTGCAAGGAACCCCGACCAGTCGGTGGGGCGCGCCGAGAGGACAACGTCACCGGTGCGCTCGTCCCGGCGGATGAACACTGAGTCTCCCTCGAAACGGAACGCCGTCGGGATGCGGACAGCCTGGCTACGGCCGTTCTTGAACAACTTGGCAACCTGAGCCACGCGCAGCCTCCTTCGGCAGGATATATCATAGTCTATCACATCTACGGTCCCCCCGGCGCGTCGCCTCGCACTAGTGGCAACCTCAAGCTGAGCGGAATAGACCTCATGCTGACGCCGCATCTGTGCAGGTCAGAGGCTGTTCCGAGGCTTCGCGCGCTTCAGATGGACCAGCCATGTACCGGACGAACGCATCATCGACGGCGATACGGGTGCGTTCGGCGCTGCTCGGCATGAGGTGGGCGTACACGCGGAGGGTGAAGCCAGGGTCCGCGTGCCCGAGGTAGTCAGCCAGGGCCCGGATGTTCTCGCCCGCGTCGAGCAGGACGCTGGCGTAGTGGTGCCGCAAGGCGTGCATCCCGTTCCGCTCTTGGTTCTCGCGCGTCCCCACCAGCATCCCTGCCGCTGCCACGGCTCTGCGCCAACGGACGTTCAGACCCTCCGGCCACATGGCCGCGTGCGTCCGGTCGTTCGTCAGGACGAGCGAGAACGTCTTGGAATCCCCGTCAACGTCACCCCACGGCAACGTCACCTCGTTCGTCGGGTGTGCCGCGAGATATGCCGCAAGCAGACCGCGTAACGACGACGGCAGCGGAACGGTTCTGATCACGCCGTGCTTGGGCAAGGCGTATAGTCTACGCCCTTTGAACGAGATGACCTGTCGCCTGACCGTGACCCAACCACGCAGGAAGTCCACATCGCCGGGAGACAGCCCCATGATTTCGCCCTGACGGAGTCCGAGGCCCGCACCCAGGTCCAGCGCAATGCGGTAGTGCTCTTCCAGCCCGGCGCGGACTGCCCCGACCTGTTCTGTCGTCCAGGGCTTGATCTTCACCTTCCGCTGCTTCGGTCGTGCCACCGTCTTCGATTTCGTAGGATTCTTGGTGATCCGCTCGTCCGCCACGGCCGCATCGAGTATCGCCGAGACGTGACCCAGGATCTGCCTCTTCGTGCCCGAAGACCCGGAGAGACCAGACATCCATGCCTGGATCGTCGTGGGTCTTATCCGGCCGATCTGTTTGCGCCCGAGCACCGGCAGGACGTGCAGCCGGAGACGACGGGCGATCAGCGCGCGGTTCTGCGGGCTCGATGTCTGTATCGACAGCCACTCTTCGGCGTACTCCGCAAAGGTGACCTTCCCCGCGTCGGGGTCGATATACGATCCCCTGATCTTGTCAGCCTCGACAGTCGCAGCGAACGTGTCGGCATCGGCACGCCTGGTGAATGTCTTCTTGCGCTGACGCCCGTCCGGCTCCCGGTACTTGACGTCATAGCGCGGCTTTCCGCCGACCTCGCGCCTGATGATGCTGGCCATCACGCGACCTCGTCAAGGAGCGCGTCGAACCACGCACGGACATCCTCGGGCCGGTACCGCACGTACTTCCCGACGCGGCGTCCAGGTGGGCCCTTGCGTGTGTGGCGCCAGGTGTAGAGGGTCTTGGGTGGGACTCCGAGGTAGGCGGCGGTGTCTTCCACCGTCCACAGCGGTTCGGCCTTCATCGTTCTCGTCCTTTCAGGTGGTCCTACGGCTTCCAGGGTGTTGGTATGCAAGATGGTGCATGTTCATGCTCGACCGTTCCCGGCCTTCCACTGGGCGTACTCACGGGCCCTGGCGGCAGCAGCATCAGCAAGAGCCTTGTCACCGGGGTTGTCCCACCCAGCCGCGATGAAGGTCCACTGCCCGACGACGAGCGTGGTCTCGGTGCCGTCGGCCAGGAGGCGGGCTTCGAGGTCGGCGGTGTCCAGCCGTTCGGGGTCGGTAGCGCGTAGTCGTTGGAACCGTCGTCGGGCGCGTCGTAGGGCGCCGAGGGTGACCGAGTAGCGGCGGGAGCGGGTGGAGAAGTGCCCGCGGAACCCCAGGGTCCGGGCCCACTTGCCCAGCAGCCGGTACGGGCCGTCAATGCAGGTCCCGCAGGTACACACGGTCTGGTCTTCGGGCTGCCACTGGTTGGTGCGGCAGGCGTGGGCGGCACGCCAGGCCAGAGCCCGGCAGGTGCGGACCATCCGTCCCAGGTGGGCCTGCCCGCCGGGTCCGGCCGATGCGGACTTGGTGGAGTACTTGGCCAGGTACCCCGCCACGGCTTCGGCGGTCAAGTCGGATCCGGCGACGGCGCCGGACCGGACTGTTCTGGTGTCGATCTGCGATCCGAACCGCAGGGTCCGGGGAGAGTCCCACCGGTCCACGGGTGGGGCGTCGAACCGGACCGCCTGGGCGGCACGGCGGACCAGTTCGGTGAGGTCGTGCCCGTCGATCGGTGCGGGCGATCCTGGCCCGTCCGGTCCGTCGAGTCGGATCAAGGCGTGGAAGTGGACCAGGCCCCGGTTCTGGTACTCGGCTACCTTGGCGAACTGCACGCTGGCCACGTCGCCCAGCCGTGACGCCGGGAGCCCGAGGGTGGTGGCCAGGTCGCGGCGAAGCCGGATGGTGAAGCGTCGCCACAGTTCCGGTGCCCACCACTGCCAGACCACGGCCGATGTGTGGTCGTAGCAGTCAGGGCACAGCGGGGCACCGGCTGTTGGGTCGTCGGCGGGGTGGACTGCATCACAGCGGGTGGGTTTGCCGTGGCCGCACAGGCTGGACCGTCCGGGCCTGCACCGTCCGCCGTCCTTGCGGGCGGAGTGGACGTGCCCGAAGGACGGTGCGGTCAGGGTTACGAACACCAGTGGTGCCCCTGAGACCGACGCGGGGACGGTCTTGCCGCCGACAGCACCAGTGCGGATGACCTCGAAGGTGTCCCGGGCGTACAGCCTGGAGCAGGCCGGGCACACGTCGGCCCGCCGGTTCCCGCACGGGACGTGCAGCACGCCCAACGGCTGGTCGTCCGAGGAGAACCTGCCCAGGGACTCCCCGGTAGTGGTGTCCCAGGTCTCGGACGACCCGTGCAGGCGGACCGGTGCCGAGCAGTGCCCGACCCGGGCAGCAGCGTCGGCGAAGTCGTCCATGCTGCCGTCTTTGAGCCGTGCGACGATCCCAGCCCACGCGGCATCAGGCACGGCCCCGAGGTCTAGCGGCGCGTCGGGGCCGTACCCGTCGAACGTCGTGGTCACCGGGCGACCCAGGCGAGCAGGCGTCGGGCTGGTGTCGCCCACGCAACCGGTGGTGCCCAGGTGAGCAGGACCGGGCCGGTGGTGTGGTCCAGGACGGCGGTGCCGTACCGGGCGGGGTCGTCCCACCGGTGACGGACCCTGGTCGGTGCGTTGCGGGTCGTTCTCATGCTGCTGCCTCCATCGGGGTTGTCTCGTCGTCGGGCACGACGAGGACGGGCTGTCGGGCCTGGTGCGCGCCACGCACCGCTTCTCGGTACTGGCTGTACCCAGTCAGGTCAGCCTTGAACCACCGGGTCGGCTGCCCAGGGGTGTCGACCAGGCCACGGCCCGGTTCGGCAGCGGCCAGTTCCGCAACCTGGACGGGTGTGGCGGCGGGGTGCAGCATCCGCACCGCGTCGCCGTTGTCAACCCGCATGGACAGGCGGGTGCCCAGGTTGGAGCGTTCGGCACCACCGACGACGGCGGCGTCGAACCGCTGGGCCAGCATCACCACGCGCACACCGGCCTTCGCGCCTTCCTGGACCAGGCGCCGCACACCCAGCCGGACCCGACCCTCCAGCCCGGTCTTGGTGGCCTTGTCGTGCGCGGCCAAGACCGACACCAGGCCCGGGTACTCCTCCAGCACGACCACGATCACCGACATGCCCGACGTGCCGGGCGTGACCTTGTCCGTCCCGGTGGCGAGCAGGTGTCCGATGCGCTGGTCCATCAACGCCACCAGGGCCTCGACTACCTCGACAGCCCGGTCCAGATCGCCGGTACCGCAGTGCCGCAGGTCAGCGCCCGGGGCGTGCGCCCACGGGGCCAGCAGGATGCCGGTGGGGTCCAGCCCGGTCAGCAGCACGTCGTCACGGCCAGCGGCAGCGGCGAGCAGGTCGTACAGCAGGACGGACTTGCCCGAACGGGACATGCCCTGCACCCCGACGTGCCACGGGTCGGCCAGGTCGATCACCAGGTCCGAACCGTCCTCGCACCGGCCGACCCGCACCGCCAGACCATCCCCAGCGGCAGGCACAGCCTGGCGGGTACCGGCCAGCGGGTCGCACCGGATCGCGGTCACGTCCACATCGGCCTTGCGGGTGAACCGGCCGGTGGCGGGGGCGAACCGGAGGGTCTGCACGTCCAGCGCCGCCGCCAGGGCGACCGCTTTGGTGTTCCAGTCGGCCAGGGTCTGACCCGGCAGCATCCGCACCCGGAACCGGTCAGCGGTCTTGGTGGACCAGATCACAGACCGTGCCGGGTACACCCGTTCGCCGTCGTTGTCCTTGGTGGTCAGGCCGCACCCGGTCATCGCAGTGCCCCACCGACGCCGGTACGACCAGGACCGTACCCGGCCGCGAGCCCGCTGGGTCACCCGGTAGTCGAACGAGACCGGCCAGCGCCGCCACCACACCACCAGGACCGCGACTAGCAGGCTGACCGCTGCGGCCAGCCACCAGGCCCG
>Ga0099364_10000544_pt1 | contig 64184 bp, 49 predicted proteins | sample TergutTh196P3_FD_73070 | JGI IMG/M metagenome (GOLD analysis project Ga0099364, IMG submission 73070) | Microcerotermes parvus P3 segment gut microbial communities from Pointe-Noire, Republic of the Congo - Th196 P3 | ecosystem: Host-associated > Arthropoda: Insects > Digestive system > Gut ... | reverse complement strand
TACAGGACATTCAGCCGGTCATTGTCTGGATTTCGATTCCGCTGGCATTTTCGGTCGCCGTGATTATCGGTGTGATCTTTGGACTTTATCCCGCGTACCGTGCCGCGATGATGGATCCGATAGAGGCATTGCGGCATGAGTGATTGTTGTGAACAGATTACCGCCGGGGCAGTAACTGAGCCGCAACACGTACTGCTTCGATTAAACTTCCCGGATCGGCTATTCCCTGCCCTGCCTTGTCAAACGCGGTGCCGTGTGCCACGCTCGTGCGGATGATCGGCAAGCCCAGGGTGATGTTCACAGCCCGATACATTCCCAAAAGTTTGAGTGCAATGTGTCCCTGGTCATGAAACATTGCCACTACCGCATCATACTTCCCGGCTCTCGCGTCAAGCATCAGCGTATCCGCAGGTTTGGGTCCTTCGACGTGCAATCCCTCTGCGAGTGCCTGTTTGAGAGCCGGTTGAATGATTCGAATTTCCTCGTCGCCGAAAAGCCCCTCTTCACCGGCGTGCGGATTGAGCGCACAAACACCGATGCGGGGCTGGGAACCGGCGGCTGGCGGCTGAGGGATTCCCGCAGACTTCTCCTCCTTTGGAAGAGAGTGTGTCCGCATGATTTGCTGCATAAAACCATGAGCCAGCCGTATTTTGGCGAGCACCGAGTCGAAGGTAATTTGTTCAAAAATAGTCTTCATTGCTGTATGGAGAGTGACGTGAACAACAGCGAGACCATATTGCCCTAAAAACGGCTCTGAAACCGGGGGACATGCGCTGCCCTGCCCTTGTGCTCCGAGATAGAGCATCATAGCATAATTTTCTACCCCGCATTGTTCGGCAAAAATTTCTGTATGTCCGGGATAGTGATGTCCCGCCTGATGCAGAGCGGCTTTGTGAATCGGTGCTGTGGCAACCGCATCGATGAGCCCCGCCTTGGCATCCTCAATCGCCCGGAGGAGAGATTGATAAGCGGCATGTCCTGCACGGGCATCAATCATTCCGTACGGAACCTCAAGCACATCATCGGGACAACAGAGCACACAATCGATGTCGGCATGAACCTTCCGCAGTACTGCCGCCCGGCGCATCACTTCGGGATGTCCATAGACGACACACCGGCAATCGGGAACGGCTCGGAGTGGTTCCCAGGCTGCGGCAATGATTTCCGGTCCAATCCCGGCGGGATCCCCCATGGTAATGGCAATTGTTTTCATTGGATCACAATTTTTTTTCTGTCCTGCTAATCCGTTATATCATATACCATAAATGGGCAGGAATGGGACGTTTTCCTTTGCGTCCCTTGCGAGTGTGCAAGTGCTTTGCGCACTTTGCGGTTAAATATCCGGTCAACGACACCTCAACCCTCTACCTCCCCCAACGCCGCCAGTCCTGCCAGTTCGTCGCAACGTTCATTAAAAGGATGTCCCGTGTGTCCCCGTACATGCCGAAATGTCAATTGATGCTGCGACATCAGCCTGTCCAACTCCTGCCAGAGATCCGCATTTTTGACCGGCTTGAACGTTTTTCCCTCTTTTCGCCGCCAGCCGTTTCGTTTCCAGTTCGGCATCCAGTTTTCCAGACCTTGCAATACATATTTAGAATCGCTGACCAGTTCCACATGGCTCGGCTTGGTCAACGTTTTTAATCCTTCGATAACGGCAAGCAGTTCCATTCGGTTATTCGTGGTCTCCGGTTCGCTGCCGAAACGTTCGAGGGTCTTGCCGCTTTGGGGGTGCTGCAAGACAAATGCCCAGCCGCCGGGTCCCGGATTTCCCTTGCAGGAGCCGTCGGTGTAGAGAATGATTTGCGGTGTGGTGGACATAGGGTTGAGGATTAGTTTGCCGTCAATATCTCCCAGAGGCTTTCGAGTGCTTGCGGAATCACTTTTGCCGAAGCGATGGTCGGCATAAAATTGGTGTCGCCGTTCCAGCGCGGGACAATGTGCCAGTGTAAATGTCCCGGTAAGCCGGCTCCTGCGGCGGCTCCCAAATTGAGACCGATGTTAAAACCGTCCGGCGACATTTCTCTCGTTAAAATTTCCACCCAGCGGTCGATTTCCTGCATCAGTGCCCATTTTTCCGCTTCACTCAACTCCGCCAGCGTGCCGCGATGACAGCGAGGTGCCGTGAGAAGATGTCCGTTATTATAGGGGAAGCGGTTCAAAATGGAAACCGTCAAATCGGTGCGACGCACCACGAACCGCTCCCGGTCATGGGACTCATCGAAAACACTTTGACAGAGGAAACAGTTAGGGTCTGCATCTGCTCCTACGGTAACGGATTGTTCCGCAGATGTTGTATCGTCGGCATCGGTTTTATCAGCAACGTAAGCCAATCGCCACGGTGCCCAAAGGGTGTCGGTCATTTAGGAGTCAGGAGTTAGGAGTTCCGCCCTTGCGTTCTTTGCACTCCTTTGCATTCCTTGCGGTTAAATCCTTTTTTCTTAACCGCAAAGAACGCAAAGGTGGGATTTAATAGGCTTCAAAAAATCTGTGGTCGGTTCCGCCGGTTCCGATTTTGAATTTCACGGCACGGAAACATTTTGGACAACGCCCTTCGTAGGCGGTGCCCTCTTTGTTGACGTAAATCCGCAAGTAAACGTTGCAGCAGTTGAACTTTACGCCGATAAACTTTCGTTCCTGCTTTTCCGGCAGAGTCTGAACGTCCGGTTTTACCGGCGGCGTTACCGGCGGTTCGGGATCACTGACGAGGTTAAGCATGGTAATAATGTACCATAAACAAAGTGAAATTGTTCTTTGCGTTCTTTGCGGTAATTTTTTTTAACCGCAAAGACGCAAAGAAGTGCAATGTTCGCAAAGGAACAGAGAACTGCCTGTGTAAATTGGGGTGTATCCGTCTTTTTTCTATTTTTCCAAAAAACCTCTTGCAATCCCACAAAAAGCGTGGTATAATACACGTAACAATTTGAAATACCGTCCGCCAACGCTGGACGACGGATTAAATTTCGAGTTCGACAACAAACAAGTTAGAACCGCTTCGGCGGACAACAGTTTTCTACATGGGAACCGGGCAACCGGGTAGAAAAAGTGTTGCTGATTAACAAAGTTGCGTGACTCCCGAAAGGGATGCGTCGCGTGTTAATCCGCGGATTGAATCAGCATTGCGCCTTTCATGCATTAGTGATGCGCCTCTTTTCCCGGAGGGATTGTTCCGTTTCTAATTTGGCGTGCCGCTCCCATCTTGAGCGTGCTCTTGTTGCCAAACTCGGCAAACCTTAACCCCTTGAAAGGAGATTGTCTGTGAACACGTCAACACAAAACCGATTCGGTTTCACTTTGGTGGAACTTCTTGTGGTCATTTCGATCATTGCCATTCTGGCAGCCATGCTGATGCCTGCTATTCAAGCGGCACGGGAAGCCGCACGGCGGGCGCAGTGTACCAATAATCAGAAAAACATCGCTTTTGCTTTGCAAAATTACGAACTGGCTAAAAAGAGTTTTCCGCCTCTTCGTGGTCCGTTGAACCCCTCTAGGTATGTCTGTTCACTTCACTTCGGCACATCCCATGCGGCAACGCCTCCGTTTATTTGGACAGAGTTAACTTGGGTAGGCTTCCTGCTGCCGTTTATGGAGCAGGCTACGGCTTGGGGGCAAATCAATGACAACACCTTTGACCCCGTACTATACGAATTCGTTCTCCCCGGGATGCAATGCAGGAGTAGCGGCATTTCCTCCGGCGACAACCGTATTAGTTACGTTGCCAATGCTGGTCCGCTGAACGATTATGAATTTGGCACAGGCAGCCACGATTGGCGAGAATTTGGTATTGATGTTACGCCGCTCCGCTCTGAAAGGGAAGCCAGAATGTACACCATCTTCTTTGACCACCTTGTCCAAAATGGTCTCTGGGCTGGCGTGACTCCCGGTCGGTTGTGTAACATGAAAATAACGCTGGACAACATCTCCACGCTGGATGGTACGAGCAACACGATTTTGCTCTCTGAAAACGAAGATGCGGGGAAATGGATATGGGAAGGAACGAGAGCAGATTTTACAGATGGCGCGTTTAGCGGTACCTTCCCGGTGGCTGGGTTGCACGGACAATGGGCGGTGGATGGCACCAATCTCCGAGAGATTGAAAGTCTTGTCGGCTTTTGCTATCCCAACACTTACAATATAGCCGGCAACAACATCCTTGAATTTTACTACGATCCTCGTCCGATCCCTGCGAACCGCTTGCGTTTGGACTTGCGGCAGCCGCTATTTATTAACGAGGGCAGAGCCAACTCTTCCGATCCGGCAGCCGGCACGGAAGCGGCACGACCGTCATCAGGACATCCCGGTTTGGTGGTTGTGGCATTTGTTGATGGCAGTGTCCGGCAGTTGCGGGATGATATGGACAAAACAATTTTCATCCAACTTGCCCAACCGGGCAGCGGTGTGATCCTCAATCTGAAAGACATCTTCGATTGATCTAATCGTCAGGTGTTTCGTGATTGTTCCTTGGGAGCCGGAGGGGTTTACCTTCCGGCTCTTTTTGTGTCCTTTGCACTTAAAAAAGAGAATTTACTGCCTTGGCAGGAAAAAAAGACAGGTAGGCAACCGACCGCCGGGCGGTTGCGTCGGCGATAGCCGACTACGAACGTGTTCGGCTTCCAGTGCGGAGTACCGCACGTTGCCGCCCGGCGGTCGGCAACCTACCTTGTGCAAATTGGTGATTTTTAACTGCCGGGGCAATAACCGCAAAGAAGCGCAAGGGACGTAAAGAAACGCGTCCCCATCCTTCCCGTTTATGGAACACTTGCCTTTGACAGCCGTGCCCAAGTGCCGCGGAGCCAGTCGGTCAGCATTTCTATTTCATGCATCGTCATTAACGCCTCTTCGGCGTTGAGATGGTAGGCGGGCATTCTGTCCTCGGTGCCCGGTCTTACCGGACCATAAAACCGGTTCGTTTTAGGATTGGCAATGATTCCGATCAACCAGTCTCTCGACATATAGCCCCGCAAATCCGGTGCCTGTATGACGGGATTTGCTCCTTCGTATGTTTGGTGGCACTGACTGCAAGAGAAGTAAGCCCAGAGTTCGAGATGTTCCTCGGTAACAGGCTCTGCCTCTGTGCGGGGGGTATCGCGTTTTGCTTCCGAGAGGAGGAAATCGACCAGTTGACCGAGTGCGTCTTCCACTTCCCACATATCGACGGTGTCTTCAATTTGTGCCGGCAAATCATCGCGCACATAACGCACCATGGCTCCATCACGGTAGTTGGTATTGCCGTAATAATCCGCACTGCGTACTTTGTTCAGGTCAAGGAAACCGGCAATCCATTCCTTGCGGATAGGATTGTAGAGGTTCGGTGCGACCGGTGCGTCCTCTGATAAGATCGGTCGGAAATCAGGATGTGCCGATTCCCCTTCCGTCGGTGCAAACGCATGGCACATAATACAATGCTGCTCGTACAAAAGGGGTCCCTGTATAAAGGGGTCATTTTGCATCAGCGTCAGTGTGCCGGTCGGCGGGATGGGACCGATCAGAGCCAGTTCGACGGCACGTTCCGCCAGACGCGTTGCCGCCGCTTCCTCGTCGCGGAATCCCTGCATCGACGCATCAATGTAGTCATGATGGAAGGACGCATACGTAAGATAACTGAGCGAAACAAAAAGGAACGCCACCGCCGCAACGTTAAAGTAATGTCCGATCTTTATTCTGCCGATAATCGGAATCAGCATCACGTAAATCCCCACACAGCCGGTAACGACGAAAATCGGAATGAATTTATAGGCACCGGGGAAGACTTCACTACCGTCCGGTTTTTTTAAGTTACAGAAATGATACAACGCACGGAACGACCATTCTGGTCGGGCGGCATTGTAGGTACTGGACGGATCGGCAGGTGCGCCGAGCCGCACACCGAGTGAGGCTTCACGCGGCAAATTTTCATTAACGGTATATGTGCCGGGACTGACCGTGTTCAAAATCGGGATGCGACAGACAAGCAACAGCACCACCGCCATCACGAGGAAGGAAGCAATCGAGTATTTGAGAATTTCATTAGAAAAGAGGGGAATACCCTGGGTCTCCGGCGGTGCCGCCGCCGTCGCGCTGCCGCCGACAGCCTCTCTGCTGCCGTCTGCCGTCTGCCGTCTGCCGTCTAACTCATCCGCACGGTAATCGAAAAACCGCCACGCGCAAAGCAGAGCAAAGAAACCGCCGCCCAAAACCAAAATATGCAGGACAAGGAACCGGGGGATGGTCAGCGTTCCGAATTCATCAGGTCCGCCGCAGACCATACGGAAGAGCGGCTCACCAATGAGGGGCAACATTTGCAGGAAGCGCACCCGGACAAGTGTAGCGGAGGAACCGGAGAGCGTCCAAGCCAACAAGTCGCCGGTCAGCGAAAAACCGAGCGAAAACAGAAACAGGACAAACGCCGTCCAAAAAACAAACTCACGCGGCGCACGGTAACGCCCGGTAAAGACAAGGCAGAGCAGGTAACATCCGAGCATGATCGGCATAAGTTGCGCGGCATAATGATGAATACCGCGAATCAACCAACCGCCGGGCAGCGTGAATTGCAAATAAAAGAGGCTTTCCCAGGCAGATTGGGCACTGGTGCTGTAAAAAGTCCAAATAAGGATACCCGTGATAATCTGGACAATAAAGGTGAAGATCACCATTGCGGGAATAAGCCGGGTATAGGAATGACCACGTGGCTCCGACCATTTTCGGACTTTGTGAAAGAGTGTCGGAGCGGAAGTACGGTCATCAAGCCAAATCAAAAAGCGGTCAAGCATGCCGGTAGAATGTTGGAAGTAACAGGGAATGTTGTTGTTATTTTAAGTAAATGGGAATAATGTGCAAGACGGTCTCCCATAAACGGCATGGTAGGGGAGTGTAAAAGTTTGGGAGGAGTTTTACCAGCAGTGTTTCCATTGGTCGGAGTATATACTGTAAACGGGAAGAAATTGGACGTTTTCTTTGCGTCCTTTGCGCATTCCCTTGCGAACTTTGCGGTTAAAAAAAAGAGAATTTAACCGCAAAGTACGCAATGGGTTACGCAAGGTGCGCATCCGCCGCTATGTCCGAAAACATTGCCACGCTTCGTTGCAAAATACCATTGATATGCGCTATCAAAATACCGTAATTCGTGATCGGCACGTTTTGATCCAGCGCACATTGCACCCGGTATTTCATTTCCCGGTCATTAAGCATACAACCTCCGCAATGTACCGCCAGTTTGTACGGAGACAAATCTTCGGGAAATTCCCTGCCCGAAGTGAACGCAAATTGAATCTGCTTGCCCGTATAGTCCGAAATCCAGCGGGGCAACTTGACTGTGCCGATGTCGTCGCATTGCCGGTGGTGCGTGCAACCTTCTGCAATCAATACCGAGTCGCCGTCCGATAACTGGTCTAACATCTTTGCTCCCTTCACGGCAGGCGAGAGGAATCCCTTGTAACGTGCAAAGAGAATGGAAAACGAAGTGAGAGGAATATCTTCCGGTATCACAGCCGCGACTTTACCGAAAACCTGACTGTCTGTGATGACTAATTTAGGCTGTAGGTTGTAGGCTGTAGGCTGTAGTAATGCGAGTCTTTCTATTGTTTCCCGAAGTTCTGTTTCTCTGACAACGAGGGCAGTTGCGTGTGCTTCCAATATATCCCTAATCGTTTGATGCTGCGGCAGGATTAAGCGTCCCTTTGGGGCGGCACTGTCGATGGGGATGACGAGAACGACAAAGTCAAACGGCTGGAGTATGTCCGCGACAAGAGGTTGCGTTTCGCTGGGTGAGGCGGCTAACGTAGCGATGCGTTCTTTTAATTCTGTGATTTGAGTTTTTTGCACAGCACTGACATAAATTTCCTCCGGGGCGGCGATAGGAATTTCCGAAAGCAGATCGCTTTTGTTGAAAACGACGAGATACGGGATATTTTTTGCACGGAAAATAGCAAGCAGTTCATTGTCCGCTTCGGTTTTGCCGATAGTTGTGTCAATGATGAGCAGGGCGATGTCCGATTTGTTGAGTATCTGTTTTGTTTTTCGGATTCGCAGTTCTCCGAGTGTGCTTTCGTCGTCAATGCCGGGGGTATCGATAATCACAACGGGACCTAGCGGCAACAGTTCCATGGCTTTGAGGACGGGATCGGTCGTGGTGCCGGGGATTTCAGAAACGACGGCAAGGTCTTGTCCGGTAACGGCATTGACGACGCTCGACTTGCCCGCATTGCGTTTGCCGAAAAAACCGATGTGGACGCGCTGGGCGGAAGGGGATTCACTCATAGTTCCTCCAATTTTAGCACAATAAAACTATTAGACCTGTTGCATAACCCCAAAAACAGCCCCATAATCATCCGATTTTTGCCGAAAAGGGAACATTGACCGCCACTTTATGGATTATTTTGAGGCAGTACAGAGGGTTATGCAACAAGTTTGTATGAAACCCGGCGCATCCTTATTCTTTGTGAGTTATAGTAATTAGAAGTTTTTTAACCATTAACTCAAATCAAAGAAAGGAGCACCGAAAATGTTCAGTTTACCACTTTTCGTCGGCATTGACTACCACACCCAGACCATCCGCTTTGCATGTCCAGCGGCGAGTTTTGCCTCACGCACCTTTCTCGACGCATACTTCCCAATCGTTTTGGGTGCCTTCGCCTTCGTGTTGTCGGCGATTGTCCTGACCGGTTGTGCTTTTACTGTTTTTGCTACCTTTGCTTTCGCCATCATTGTACTCCTTTGTGAAAGTTATAGGAACTGCGACGTGCAATTCCCTGTCTGGGTTGTATCACGGATTGCAAATCTGACAATTTACAATCCAAAGTTTTGCTTTGACTCTCTCGTTCTTTCAATGTCGAGAATCACGAAACAGTCGAAATAGTTGCTGTTGACCTGCACCTCTACGTCTTCGAGACGCTGTTTGCCTCTGCCGTCAAGCCATGAATTCTTGTTGTAGGTATATGTGTTACTGCCGTCTCCCTCCGGTCGCCCCGCATTACCGTAACCCGACCAACTCATGCAATGCATGGTACTGCCGGAAAGCCGATACCATCCGGTCTTTTTGTCCAAGACCAGTTTTTTGTTCGTGCCGTAGGGAATTGCATAGGATTGAAAAAAGGGTGTAAGAGATCGTCCGGATCTTGGATAAAAACCGTCCCACAGCTTGATCCTTACACTTCATTCATTCTAAATCCGACCTGACCCCGCTCACGTGGACTTCGAGTTTTCTTAATTCCCTACCCGAATCCGCCTCCCAAATTTGAGCGGTATGGTCCTTGCTTCCTGTCGCAACTACTCTGCCATCCGGGGAAAAAACGACTGAAAAAAACCAATTTTCGTGCCCTTCAAGTATTTGGAGTTCCTTGCCGGTATACTGACGCTACCGTAGTAGATATTGTCTACAAAAATTCAAACAGGAACAAGTCTGTGGATAGCACCCCATCGCATCTAATTTTGAGGGTATTTCAGCAGGGCAGTGCGTTAAAAACGTCGGTCTCTATTCCTTGGGCATCCCACAAATTGAGGAGAGACGGGGTGCCCGTTATTTCATCGTCTCAAACCCATCAGGGCAGGGTGAATGCATGAGGCTTCAGTTCCGTTTGCTGTACTCTGTCTGGAATATATGGCGCAAAGACCTGTTGGAAATCCTTGTTGGTTTCATCACGAACGCTGTTAAATATCTGTTTCCAATTTTTGGAAGCGTACATTTCGCTGGTCAACACATTGCGGAAATTCCAAGTAAATACCGACCCTTTGTTTAGCCCGTTTTCTTCTCGTGCCTCACGAGGATAGATGAATCCATAAGTCCCTTTTTCGGAAGCCGTAATATCGACCACTCCCTCTGCCTCAAAAAATAGTGTTTCAACAAGCGGTCTCAAACTCTTCATTTCTTGTTGTCCACGAGAGGCAATTTGTAGAGGACGAGCATGCTTTGCCACAAGGTCTGCTTGATTATAACAGCAATCGCTGATGAGAATAGAAAGCCGGACACGCTTGTTTTTCAATGCATCAAGGACTTCACTACGCAATACTTGCTCTTGAGATGCCAAAGCGAAATACTGACCTTTATCAGTATCATAGGCACCGTGTCCCGAATAAAAGAAAAAGATAGTGTCGTCCGAATTCGGATTCAAGTTGCTAATTTCCCGAAAGACATCATCTTTGGTTAACGTGGCTCCGCGGCGTTTATCTTGCAGATCAATGATATTCAAACGATCACGAGCAACGTTGTTTTCGATGAGTGTGCGTAGATTATAAGTATCTGCTGCCACAACGCTTCCGACAGCGTCTGTCGAACTAATGTCTGCTGCGAGGATCAAATGCATCCTTGCTTTGAGAGTTCCGCCGCCTTCTGACGGCGGCGGTCTGTTCGGTACCGGAGTGTTGGCAACTCTTCTAGGAATGGTACGGATATTGATTTCATGTTCCGCCCAGCCAGGTGAGTCTGAAGCCGCTACCTCTTGTTCCATTGCGGCGGCAATGGTGTTGCCGGTGTTGTCATCGACCGATGCGATAACAAATTTGGCGAAATCCATCGTGCTGTCGATGAACGGAAGCGGTTTTTTAGACACCACGGCTTTGAGCAGTTCGTGTCCGAAAGGAGCACCTACACGGATTCGAAAGCCAGCACTTGGTCCGGGCACGGGCACGCGCTCATTCCGCTCGATGCGGTTATCTTTTTGATACTGATTGGGGAATAGTATCGTAACTTTCGCATCGGCATCGCGGTAAAAGAGGTACAGATAGCCGTCATCCTGGGACTCAACAAACACTTGGAGGACATCCCCTTCGGCATATACTCGGTCAGGCTTATCGACATCGACCACAACGGGAAATGCTGGATTCGAAATGTTAAACTTTTCGACAAACGCACCGCGAGTCTGCACTTGCCCCAATGCCGACGTGCCGCTGATAAGGAAAAATAAACAATAAGCGTAAACGTATTTCATAGTAAATCTCCTGTTAAAAAGGGGTTGATGTTGATTTGAACTCCTACCATTCTTTGGCTTGAAAACCTTCGGGTACGGGAACAATTTCGACGGCTTCACCGGATTGGACGATAACATACATACCCGTTCGCATGAGCCAAATCTTTGGCTTCGTCATCAACGACCGCTCCGGCAACCGCTCCGACGAAGCGTGTTGGATCATTCCATCTTGCATGGGCATAGGTACGAAACTTTTCCATCGTTTCTATATACTTACGGACATCTGCCGTTTCCAAACGTCGTTTTGGCTTCAATGAGGATAGAAACATCGCCATCGTGTAAAATCAGGTCTATCTCACCTTTGATTCCCAACTTCGACAACTGAAAATAATGATTCCGGCTGTAATCTTCAACTGTGTATCCTAACGCTTGAAATTTATCAATGATTCTTCTGCCAAGCATGCGTTCGACGATAGTGCCGATGCGGTTGCTGAGAGCACCGATGTCCTTGCTTGTTTTTTTAATCTGCCGATCTGTTTTCTGCATCTTCTGGTCGAGTTCGGCACTCTGTTCCCGCATCAATCGTCGGATTTCCTGAATCTCTCGGCTACCTTTCCGGCTACTCTTCCGAAGCATTTCTAAAACACTCTCATAAGTCAATGGTTGTTCCGGCATGATTTTGCTCCTTTATTCAATTTTGGTTCTATTTTACACGTTTTCTCCGCTCACAGAGCCCGTACCGTAAGATAGGCACTCCCTGTCTTACGCCACGGGTTCTGGGAACGACGAATCATAAACGTTTCATATACCATACATGGGATCAAATTGGCAGTTGTGTTCTCTGTGTCCTTTGTGGTTAATCCCTTGTTTGTAAGCACAAAGAGCACAAAGGACACAAAGATTTATGAACAGAAAACCGGTCATTTTACCCCGTGTTTGGTATATGAATATTTGTTCACAAAGCCGACCGTTTGTCTTGTCGCTACCGGGCAATTCTCACCAACCTATTGTATTGGTTTCCCTCAACGATTCCTTCAAAGGTATTGTTGTTCCTTTTTCTCAAAACAAATTTAACGATTTTGGATCCCCAATCGGAATCGTACGACCATATTCTTCCATCATATTGAACGTTGCTGATCTCCCTTGGCTTTACTAACATAGCATCGGAAAAATCGACCATGAACATTTCATAGTGTCCCGTTTCCCGGTTTATTCTAACAACAAAATCGCCCAGTGCTATTCCATTGGCAAACTGCCGCCATGTACCGACCAATTCCTCTTTTCGTCTTTCTTCCATCCGCCTTGCTTCTTCAATCTGTCTTTCTTGGCGTGAGGTATTGTTGGACGACGCAGCCGCAACGTTTGCCAGCACGAAGTCGGTAATCTCCCCGCGCAGATACGGCTGTTGACTACTGCGGAACCGGTTAAGCACATGCAGAGGCGTTTCGTCCATCGTGTATTTGGTAAGTCCCAGCAACGTAATTCTTCCTTCCTTGTCCGCCGCTTTGCCGCGCAACCCTTCCACAATGTAATGCGTAAACACACCACGCTGTAACTCCGAGTCTTCGTAACTCACCTGTCCGCTCCGGCTGCTTTGCAATAACATGACACCCGACGGAGGATCAGCAAGCGTTTGCAATGCCGAAGCGCCCGCTACACTGCGAGTCGTAAAGGGATTGTCCCGACAGGCATCCACGATCATTAACTTGAATGTCGCCTTGCTCTGTTCTAATGACTCGAAAATGTTTTTGATGGAAACCGTCGTCCGTAACAGATCGCTGGGATTGGTATCCGGGGGACAAAACCTCGCTTCGCCATCGGCTTCGATGCCGTGTCCGCTCATCGCAATAATCACGATGTCTCCTTCTTTCGCCCGGTCAAGTACGACATCGACGATGAGTTCAATGTTCTCCTTCGTCGGCAGGTTTTTGGACTCACTGCTGCAGGTGAGAGAGAAAACATTTTTCTCTTCAAAGCCGGTTTTATAGAGTTCGTCCCGCAAGGCTTCGATGTCGTTTTTGGCATAGCGCAATTTCGACAGCCGGACGTAGTCGTTGACTCCGATCAGAATGGCGTACTTCGTACCGGTCGCCGCTTCGACGACGATTCCTCTCGCTGCCGAATCGGTCTGTGCCGAAAGAAATGCCGGAAAAAACAGGATAAGTATGGACAGTAACAATAAACGTTTCATCGTAAAATCTCCAGGTAATTCACAGAGCCGCAATCTAAAGATTGCGGCTCTGCTAGCAAAACATGAAAACAAGGCAAAAAAAGGGGACAGTGTTACCACTGTCCCCTCATTTTAGAGCAGTATGCCTATTTATTCAACACGACATCGGCATTGACCGTTTGACCGGTTCTGCCGCAGAGAACGACCATTCGGGCGACCTTGCCGGCTCGGTCGATGGCATCCGAGTAGTCCCGCTCGCTGGTGATCTTCGTACCGTTGATTTCGAGGATCACATCGTTGACCTCAAAGCCTGACTTTTGTCCCGGCATTCCCGCGACAACTTCCGTTACCTTTACGCCGTTGCCGTTGTTCTCGATAGCCTTCACACCGAAGACAACCCGATCTGCATTTCGCTCGAAATACTTGTACATATCGAAGTTGCCTTCGCTGATTTGGGCATTGGTCATCAGCGTGCCTGCTTCGACTTCTTGCAAGCCTTCAAAACCTTTCATCAGATTTTCGTCGGCACTCTTGAGAAGGTTTCCGGCAAATCGGGTTTGGTCCCCCTTCTGGACAGTTAGTCTCGAATTAGCCGTTGCCCGATTCAAGTCTTGCAGACTGCGGAGCGGCTGTCCATCGACGTGGGTGATGATGTCGCCTTTGCGGAGTCCTTGACGTGCCAGCGGTGAGTTCGGTGCCGGATCGGAGTCGAGCATCGCTCCATTGGTGTCGCCCGCACTCTTGTAAAACGTAGTGCTGGTGGTTACGGTCGTCCACGAAAAATGGCAACGGTATGGAACAGCCCAATACCGGTAGTAGGTGTACACCGGACGATAATAAACCGGTCGCCAAGCATAACGGACGGGACGAACAATCGGACGGTAATACCACCGGTAAACCCGGGGGTAAGCACCAAAAACGATTCGCTTTTCGAAACCGTCTTCGTCGTCAACGGTGGTGAAGTAATCCGATTCGTTAAAGGACTCTGTGAGCGATTTCACAAAGTCTTCCTGTGCGCCGTGCTGTTGGGCGAAAGTGGCAGCGTTTGTGCCGAAAAAGCAAAAAGTGCCGAGGGTCAGTGCAAAAATAAGTTTCTTCATTGGATTGTTCCTTTCATGTTAAAGGGGTGAAAATAAGTTATTCTACTGTGTCTATGCTATTCTGTGCGAAAAGGCGACAGAAAAAACCAAAAAATCCGCAATTTTACGGTTCCGGCACCGTTTTTATCAACTGAACGCCCCGCCTTCGCCCTCTAATCCGGGATCGACAAACGGTTGTTGTGTTTCCGGCACTACCGCTTCCGGCTCAGCAAAACGTCCGAAAAACAGGATTTCGCTATTCTCAACATCACCGTTGTCCTTGACAATGAGGTACAAGAAGGGGCGGTTGGCGTAAAACGGTTTCGTGGGTCTTGCCATCTTGACCGAAATAACCGCACCCGTAACTGCCGCCGCTTCCGTGCCTGTTTCGTCCACTTTAACGAACGTTTTCTGACGCACTTCGCTCAAATAGAGGTCTTGTTGCCCTGAAATTTTCGAGAAATCCGCCTCCATACTAAACGCCATGGGCATTCCGAGTTGTTTCAAAGTCTCATTGAGTTTTACGTCGCTTTCCACCGTGAAGAGCGGCATCCGCAAGTCCACTTGCACTGCTGTCATCCCCTCACGCAAGGTTTTCAATGCGGCGGCGGTCAATGTTGATTCCCAGTCGGTAAATTTCGACGAATCTTTGGGGAGCAAAAGCAACATTGTGTAACCGTCGTTTTTGTAGGGCAATTCGACAATGAGCGTCTCATCAGTTTCGCCGTACCTCATCGTTTCGCTTTGACTCATGATTTTTGTCTTGACCGTCTTACCCTCCGAAAGCGTGAAATCGGCATCCATTGTTAAGTCTTTATTAAAAGGTACTTTCCAGTCGGCAGCGAAATGAATAGCACCGACAAGCACGCAGCGGGTCATTGGATCAAGACGTTCAAACAGAGACGTGATTTTTCCGTTCGTTTTTTCCGAACACCAGGCATTGATGCGTCGGACGGCATCTATGGAATTGTCCGCGAAATCTGCCTGCTCGATGGATGATCCGAACTCCTTTTGGGCATTCGCCAAAAATTCCGGCAGAATGTTTTGTCCCTGTTGCGTCCACAGAGCGGCAGCAGTGGTGAGCGGCGAGTTTTCTGTCGATACTGTCCATTTGCTCGCTTCGGTTCTGCCAAGGATATTGTCGATTTCTGCCTTCGTTTCTCCGGCAGCACCGGATCGAACGAAGTCGAGCAACAGTTCCGCACAGTAGGGCGAAACGGCAAGGTTGCCGCTTGGTTTTTCCTTTGCAACGGCTCGGTACAGGTCGAACACGAAATCGCTCTGCGATTTTGTGTCGGCTTGTTCCGTAGCAAAACTGCATCCGGTTAAGGCAATAGCGAGTAACAACGTTGTTAAAAATACAGCCGTTTTCATAGATAATGTTGTGGTTAGGGGGTTAAAAGATGACATGCGTTTCTCAAAACGGAAAATCATTCGGATCCATGATAATTCTCGACCCTTCAAAGTATTCGGTCTGATCGCCGACCGTTTTAAGTTGTGAACGATGTTCTTCACCCACTTGCTGCCAATGAAGAAACTGCGACCAAGCACCCATCGCCGCACCACGCTGCGCCGAGGCACGATTAAACGCCACTGCCGCCGCTAGTTGAGTGCCCCCCTGAACATAACCGCCATAAGGAACACCAAGTGCTCCAGCAATAGCCCCAGCCCTCGCTATTCGTGTACCACGCTGCTCTCTCGCACGGGCATCCCGCTCGAGGGCATCGGCTTGACGCATAAAACGTTCAGCATTGCCTGCGTACATTCTCATCAAACCATCTTCCGGGGTGTACCATTCCGCCGCTTCGGGAGACCAGTAAAGGTAATCACGGTGAATCCAACCTTCTACATAATCAGGTTCCATAGAAGGATAAGCACGAACTTTGATCCAGTCATCGTTCGGTTGCCCGGTGCGACCCTTTGCAAACTCCTGGGCAAAAACTTTTGCTCCTCGAGGCAGTGGTTGTCCAACCGCACGAGAAGTTTCCGAGGCTTCAGAACGTAACGGAACGCGTTCAATAGTCAGATCGTTACCAAATCGGCTATTCCGGTTCTCTGCTTCTTCTCCCTTCCGGTCAACGATATACAACTCGAAGAGTTCGCCAGCATCATTGTAATTCGGCAGTGCGTCATCGTAATCACCCCAGGCGCGGGATGCTGTGGCAATGGCAAGCCTTGCCATTTTGTTTTCTGGATCATTGAGTGCAGGATTAAGAAAATTGGCAATGGCAAAAACGTTTGCGTCTCCCTGCCGCTTCAAGTAATCCGTTACATCAACGGCATCGGCATTTTCCTGTCCTATCGACTGAATAGACCGATTATCCGCCTCTGCAAAGGCTTGACGCAAATCCGCCTGAACGGACATTACAATGGCGTTTCCGACCGTTGCCAAGTAATCGGAAAGTGATTTGATCAGATGAGATTCGTCGAACACAATTTGATTGGTCGGTAGGACAAACTCCCTTTTTTGTCCGATGTTAAAAGCGGCAGTAGTACCGACTTGCTGAACCATCGTGCCGAGCATTTGCGGTGTTTGCCGGGTTCCTGCCCTTTCGGCATAGGCTCGGGTGTTTTGTGTGGCATAGTTGGCAAGTTCATTGAAGGAAACGACACCATCATTGTTTCCAATAAGGTCTGCCATTCCTAGAAGTCCCCGCGTCAAATAATAATTGAAGACACCACGGACTTCACGTGAGCCAGGTATCAGTCCTCCTTCACGGAGAGACTGTTCTCCCACGGCGGCACTGGTCAAGAGCCAAAGACCTTCCGGCTCCAAATTGGAAAAATCCGGGTAGCCTTGATTGCCCACAAGGTCTAAAATCAGGGCTTTATGTGCAGCCGCCGAACCCGAAATCTGTTCGGCAAGTTGCGAAATTCTTATCAATCCCGTATTCGCATTGCCCGTAATTGCGGAATCAGTGGTGTCGGCTGCACAGAAATAATGCAAGCCCTGTTTTTGTACTGTTTTTCCGATTAGTACGACGATCAATGAGTCTCCCGGTCTTGAAGATATTCTCATTTCTTCCAACCTTCCAAGAACCGCTTCTTGCGTCCAGTCGTTGTTGGTTTGAAAAACGATATTTTCACCAGGAATTCCCGTTTTTTCAAAGGCTCGAGCCAGTGCATCAGCATCAAAATTTGTACCGTTCAATCCGCCAAAATTGGGGGCATCGGGCAGACGACCTGCCGAGACGATGAGAACCCGTTGCTGCGGAGGTCCCGCCTGTTGTGCAGATTGTCGCGTTTGCGCTGACTGTTGCTGCGTCGTTTGCTGTTGTTGCTGTGCGGACTGTTGCGGTCGTTGCACAGGACGGCGTAACTGCCCGAAGGCGAGGTCAGCAAAGCCCAAAGTAAGGATAAGACCGACTGCCAGTGTAAGTTTCGTTGTTTGGTATGACATGATTGTAATCTGGTTAAGGGTTTTCTAGTTAGGGATTAGGGGGTAGGTAATCACGGAGCGGTATCAAAATCTTCCCGGTTAAACGCTCTTTCAAGGAGAGGACTCACGGGATTAGCATTTCCCAAAATAAAAACGGCAAAAGGCAGTTCTCCAACTCTTGATGAATCGATAGGCATAAACGATAATTTTCTTGCCTGATTGTTCTGTTCGCCAATGAGCCGAAGCCGGATGGCAAAATCATATTTCACTGCTGGTGGTGTTGTTTCTCGTACTGTTTGTCCCCGCGAATTCCTTGTTGTGGTTGTGCCGCCAGGCACAATTTCCGAGACCCGTATCAAGCGTCCCATCATGGCACGCTGATCTTCTTCTTTTGGCGGATGGATGACATACAGGAAAAGGGGCTCCCCGCCCCGTTGCGATTCTTGCCATGCTTGCTGTAATTCTGCTTCACCGAGCATTGCCTGTGCCATTCGGCGAAGGATTCTCACCCTTTCGGCAAGCGGGCGGAATTGCGGATCACGGTCTTGAATATGCGACAATTGGGCTTCTGTTTGCCGGAGCAACGCAACAGCATCCCGGGGACGATGGTAGAGCAGAATTAACTTGGAAGCCGTTTCGATTTCCTGTGCAATGGCGTATTGCCACATTTCGGTTGAAATAGGAATCAATCCTGCCGACTCCGCTCGGTTAGACAACAGCAACGCATTACTGTTAAACGAACCGCTGGTCGCTGGAATGGGGTGGTCATCTGCCGCAAGAAACCGATTCATCGTGTTCAATGTGTCTAGGAGTGACACATGCTGTCCATGCCGGGAGAATCGGTCTTCAGTGGAAATTGCAAAAATAAAGGCTCGCAAGAAAATGGAAGATACATAATCTTTGTCCGCGGACTGATGAATCCGTCGTCCACGATTGATGGAAACGACAAAATTGTCCGGCACTGAAAGCAGAGTAGAGCCAAAGGCATCATCGGAAAAGCGTGCCGACAATTTCTCGTCCGTGTCAGAATCGGCAATTACAAACTTCGCTCCTTCCACAGCGGCACCTTCGATGGGCAACTCAAAGGCTGCCGAGTCGATCAATACCCATTTATGTTCCGCCGGAGATTTGCTCAATGTCTCCACAATTTCGGAAACGGCAATCATCTCGTTTTCGTCTTCCGAAAGAAAACCGTTGCAACTTGTCTTTTGGTCAGCAAGATAATCTTTGCCGTTGGCGTTGATTCCATGAGTCAGGACGAACACCACGATTCTGTCTTCATTGGAAACCGTGGTAAGGCGTTCGAGTTCGCGGCGAAGATTGGAAATTGTTCCCAAGCGATTGGGTTCATCGGCTTGACCGTGTAAAAGTACCGTATTATTTTCGGATTGCTCCGACCGGGCAAGTTGTTCGGAAATCTTCCTCATTCCATTTTGGAATTCCGGGGCATTGTGCAAGTAATCAAACTGATTCGGTGCGAAGATGATAAAATGTGTCTCGCCGGTGCGCTGTTCCTGTGCTTCATTTATGTCTTCCGCCGCGGATACAGCGCAAACAAACACAGCACCACAGAGCAAAAGTGAAATGAAAAAATTCTTGTCGTTTTTCATAAGTGTTAAAGGTTAGGGTTAGGGAATAGTTAAATGGATAAAGGTTTCGGAAAACAAGTCGTTAAGCATTATATCACGTTTTATCCTCTAGTTCTGCACGGCACCATCGACTCTCCAGTTGCCAGCATTATTGTCGAAAAGGATATTGTCGGACAATTTTCCCCTTGACGTTCGGGTTATTGTGATGCCGTAGTTTCTGTTGTTTTCAATTCTGGAATTATTCACATCGAATGTGCTTCTTGATGACTGGAATCCATCGCCGTTGTCTGCAATCACGCTGCTGTCGATGAAAATGTTGGCATTGCTGTAAATACCGTGGCTTTTGCAACTATGAATACGGCAAAACAGTATTCCCACCTCCGCAACTTCCCCACTCGCTTGTATTCCCCTGCCATTGCTGCTGGAAATGTCCAAGCCTATCAGATAAATGGGAGTGTTGCGAGTGATGTTAATCCTGCCGTCTCGTCGATCCATTCTAATTCTTACATTTTCTGGTTTTTGGGGATCGCCGTAGAGAAAAATGGGGATTTCTCTACGGGGAGCCAGCGGGAGACGATCAACGATGTCCAGGCTGCTGGGCAAAGTGTACTCACCGTCCTTGAGGACGATGACATCACCGTCCTTGAGGTTGCTGGGATTGATGGCATCAAGCAATTCCTTTGTCGTTGCAACGTCAATGCGTCTGCCGTCGGGAATTGGCGGCAATTCATCAGGCTGCTTTGGCAAGTTTAATGTTGTGAGACGTCGAATATCCCGTTGTACTGGTTGCTGGACAGGTCTGTTGCTCACCAGAATAAAATCGTTTCCTTCACCAGCACGCCAAGGATTCTGGGTGCGTTGTATGGACTCCTCGGCATAATAAGCGGTTTCTGTTTCTGCATACGTGAGAAGTCCAGCCATCGTGATGTCCCCTCTGCTGTTTGTTGCACGACCTCTCAAACCTTCGACAATGAAATGAGTAAAAATGCCGTGATTAAGTTCCCCGTGTTCCCAACTGAACTGTCCCGGAGAACAACTTTGAAATACTGTAAGATTTCGCAGCGGTTCATTAGCATCGACACTTTCAAGCATTACGCCCTTAAAACCGATGTCCGCATTGCTTGCGGGAAAACTAACGGGAATCGTTCTCACGCCAGCATTTCTATTCACTACATTTTCAAACGGCTTTTCCCGGCAGGCATCGACGATCAGCAACTTGAACGAAGCATTACTGTTTCCCAAGTCGTCTCTGATTTTATTGATCGAAACGGCGGTGTTTTGCAGATTTCCGAGGTTTGTCTCCGGCGGACAAAAGATAGGACCGAGGTTTGGCGGTTCTACCCCATGCCCACTCAAAGAGATGACCACAAGGTCGCCGTCTTTTGCCCTGTTTAATGTCTCGCGGATGGCGTTTTCTATGTTTGGTTTCGTCGGCTCATTCATTCCTCCGCTGCCGCTTGTGAGCGTTCGGACATTTTCCTTGTCAAAACCGATGTCGAGTAGTTGTTTTCCCATAGCTTCGGCATCATTTTTGGTGAACCGCAGATTGGTCATGTTTTGGTATTCAGTAACGCCGACCAAGACGGCGTACTTTTTACCCGTAACTTCTCTTCCCGCCGGAATTATTCCGTTGTTTCCGGTAACTGCTTCAACGGACACCCCGCGCGGTTGCTGCGACGTATTACTCTCCTGCGCTGATGCGAAAAGAGCAATGACAAACAAGGGAACGAGTATTACAAAAGTTGTTCGCATATTCTGACTCCTAATTTCTGATGTTACTATTCAATAACCGAGTTCAAAAGTAACATTCAACAGCCGCCCATCTTTTACATTGATGACTTTTATGCCTACCTGCTTTGGCGAGTCGTCGATGGCTTTTGAATAATCCTCCTCATTCTGGATAGTTTTGCCGTTAATTTCTGTAATGATATCACCGACTTCAAAGCCTGCTTTCGCTCCAGGTCCGTCAGGAAGAACATACGTTATCCGAACTCCGCCGCCGTGAAGGGAAACTGCCCGAACACCAAAACGGGGTCCCTGTTGAACCGCCTCGACCGGCGCAAGAGCAGTGCCGGGAAGCGTACCGTAAATTTCAATCGTTTGCGTTGTTTGCTGCACAATGCCATTCAACGGAGGACTGAACTTGAACCCTTCGGGATGACTGTCGAGAAACGCTTTTTTTACGTCAGCCGCCAATTCCGTGGTGAATTCCTGCCAAGTGATTGCTGGATTATTTCGGTGTTTTTCGAACAAAGCAACAAGGGACCATGTGAAGCAAGAACCCCTATTATTTCCTGTTGCATCGGCAAAGGAAGCTTCACCCCGCTTGGAAGACGTGATGTCCACCGTTCCTGCCGGCTTGATAAACAATGCCTCCATAACTGGTAACATGGTTTCTGGTGAAACAATGGTTTGAACGGACTTTGTATGAGCATTCTTTTCAGTGGTCTCGCTCGCCTTTTCTTCGATATTGCCACAGTCAGTCAGCAGGACTGTCAATCGGACCTTCTTTTCAAGGAGAGCGGCAAGGAGTGTTCGACGTTGCAATTCTACCGACCTTCCTTGTTCGTCCTTGAGTTGAAAAAAATGCCCTCCATTACCCGCCGCACTGGCTGCATGACCGGAATAGTAAAAAACAAGAGTGTCTTTTTCGGACGGATTGATTTCCTTGACAGTTTGGAGAACTTTATCCGGCGTAATTTCATCCATTTTCATAGCAACTAGATTGAGCCGGTCTTTCGGAACGCTACTTTGAAATAAGCGTTCGATGTTCTTGCCATCCGCAATTAGATTCGCATTGAAACCTGCCCGGAAATCGGAGGCAATGATGACATGGATTACCGGCTCAGCAGCATGCAGAGAAGGTAACAAAAACAGAGCGAAAACCAACAATTCAAATAAGCGTTTCATGGCAAGTTCTCCCAAAAATACTGTTAAACAACATCAAACTGGACATTTTTTTGTGTCCGTATCTGTAAATTAAACCACAACAGGACACAGAAATACCCCCGGCAATCTGCCGGGGGCTTGGATTAAACAAAGTTACTTCTTCAGCGTCAACTGCCACTGTCCGGCGTAACCTGTGCCCAGCATGTAGAAGGCAACATCGTTCGGGACGGTTGACGTGGTCGCTGCTACCGTAGGAGGTGCAATGGCAAACTTAGTCGGGTCTTCCATTGTTTTGCCCGCGAGGCTATCGTTAATCGACTTCATCGTTCCGAGAGTCGAAGGGGTTGCTTGCGCCACTATCGTATTAACGCCATCATTGCTCGCTACAGTCAATGCCGCCGCAGGCGTAGTAGTCGTTACGGTCGTAGCAGGAGTTGTTGCCGGGGACGCAGGTGCCGCTGTGCCGGAAACGATTGTTGTTGTAACAGTCGTCGTTTGCCCCTGCGGTGCAGCCGTTGTCGTTTGAATCTGTGCATCAGCCCGGACAACGACCATCGCCATAATTTCGTCGAGGGTGTTGTCGTCCATTTCGAACGGGACAGGCAACTTTGTTGCGGCACCGGCTTGGATTACTTTGAGTGTTTCGGGATATCTCGTGTCGGGATAAACCTGTCTCGATTCCGGCTTGGAGTCCGGGTAATTCTGAAACAGTGACACGTAAACCGGCACGGCGGATTGAAGGTGAACGTAGAACCGTTCTTTTACGCCCATTTTGCGCTTGACGGGGTTGAAAGCAGTGCCGTCTTCCAACGTAAACCAAACTTTGATACCCAAATTGCGGGCGGTATTGTCGACGGTAACGGGAGCAATGGCGAATTTTTCGGAGCCTACGGACTTGCTGAGTCCGTCATCGGTGTTTTTCAAGAGTTGCTCAAACCCTTGGACGAAAGCCTGTCGTCGGGATTCGGTATCTCCCTGGGCAAAAAGGGGAGCCGTAATAATAGCCCAAGCGGCTATTACGGCAAACAAAAGGGTGGAAAACGATTTTTTCATTGTAAATCTCCTTGGGGTTAATGCGAAACCGACTGCGGTTCGCGTGTTAAAATGAACCTAACTACCCTGCTTATGCTAAAACGGGCAAAAAGGCGACAAAAAAAATGCTGAAAATGTCCATTCGTGACGAAAACTCCTAAAAATGTAGCACAGACTGTTAAAATTAACAAGCCGACAATGATATAATTCCTTATTTCATCCGTCCCATAATTTCTTCAATGGTGAACGATTTGTCAAAACACCAGTCTTCGTTGGTGAGAGCATCGCGCCGCAAAGTCCAGCAAGCGGTGTCGTCCCACGAAAGGACAATCGGAATGCCGGCGTTGATGTCCTGACGGATCAGGGATGCCAGCCCCTCATCCAGTGCCAGTGGCTCTTCCTTCCGAATAGCTTCCTTAATTAGAACGCGATTGAACGGCAACTCGAACCGCTGTGGTTCCTGTTCATTGGTCGGAAAATAAACGGCAAACCCGTTCTCGTCCGACCAAGGACTAAAATAAAACAGTATTAATCTCGAACCCTGTGGAAAGGACAACCGTTCTGCTCCTTCTCGCATTCGGAAAAGATATTCGATCAACTGGCTATAGTCGGTTGGATCCTTTGCACGAATTGCCCAATCAAAAAAACGATGTAGATAGACACTTGAATCTTTATCAGGATACGGTTTCAGCAGAATTTTGTCGAGAGTCCGCAAGGCTCTCGACAATTTTTCGCCGCCATTATTATTCACCGCTCTGCTGATTAATCGTTCCAACGCGAACAGCCGCAAATCCAGTGCTTCCCGTGTCAAAAAATCATTCTCCAATTCATTTTCCACACTCCATTCAAATAAATCCACAAAACTAAGTATTGATTGCTCATTTTCAGATATTACCGCTTTGGCAAAGCGGTGATACAATGACGAATTTTCTCCATTGGCAATCATGTCGATGGTGTTATTGACGACTGCCCGTTTACAGAGCAGTTTCATGCGAAATTCGTCTGGTAAATTCGTCGCTAATTTCCACGCTTCATCGTACCAATCTGTCATTCGCTGAACCCTTCTTTCCGTAAGCGAATCGCTGGCGAATCCGCCAAAGAACAGGCAGTCCCCCAGTGCCCACAACACCTCTGCCAAAATATCGCCAGAACCTTCAAAGGGATCCTCACGTAAATCAGATTCCAATTTTCGCAACCGATCCTCGGCTTCTTCGCTGTTGCCCCGATACCGAAAATCCACTGCCTCTTGGAGTGCCGACCGTATCTGTTCCGTTTTGTCGAGGGAGATGAATTCCGTACTAGGTGAGGGGGAAGGGGGGCTATTTTGTTTCTCTTCGGGATCAACTATTACTGTGTTATCTCGTGGGGGTGGGGACACATGTGCAGACCACCAGACAATTCCGAAGAGCATAGCAAAAAAAACTGCGGTAGCAGCAAAAGTCCAGCCCCAATGAGCCTGTTGTTTTCTACCAAGAAACGAGTCGAGCGCATCCGCCACTTCGCGGGGTTCCTGAAAGCGAGACGCAGGATCGGCGGCTAACATCTTGTCGAGGATGCCCCGAATTTTTGGGGGAAACGATACCGGCATCTCGTCCATAGAACGTTCCGATGGCGTACGACCATAGAGAAGGTAGAAAAAAGTGCAGCCGAGACTGTAAATGTCGGCTCGAATATCCACGTCCGTTGCCGAGTGCATCTGTTCTGGTGCAACATACCCTGGTGAGCCAAGGAACTGTCCTTCTTGGGTTTGCCCGTTTGGGGCTAGTCCGGTATATGCCGAGGTATGTCCAGCAATGTGCTCTCGCAGTTTCGCAAGTCCCAAATCTAGAATCTTTACCTGACCATCCGGCAACAACATAACGTTACCCGGCTTTATATCTCGATGAACGAGTCCTGCCTCGTGAATGGCTTGGAGTCCCCTTGCAGCGGCACGAATAATATCGCAAGCCTTGGCAATCTGATCTGCTTTCGAAAGTCCTTTTCCATTTGACTTTTTTTGTTCGGAAGTCTCTGTCGAAGAATTCTCCAACAAGAACGTCGAGTTCGGTTCATGCGTCCCTCCGCTTCCTGACGGCGGGTTTTGTTTGCCCCATTGGGCAAGTGTCATTCCCTCGACAAACTCCATAACAAGATACGGTGTGCCGTCTTCTGTAATTCCAGCGTGTTTTGCTTCGACAATGTTCGGATGTTTGAGCCGTCCGATCATTTCCAGTTCACGTGTAAATCGGGAGAGAGCCTCTGGATTACTGACCAGCCGTTGATTGACCACTTTGAGGGCAACGAAATTATTCAGCAGATCGCTTTTTGCCTTATACACGATGCCCATGCCGCCGCGTTCGAGTTCGTTGAGTAATGTGTAACCAACAATGTTACGACGTTTGAATACGGTATATTGACCGATGGCATCGGCAACCTCATGGACGATAGCTGCATATTCGGGAAACCGCGACAAATACTGTTCGAGCGACAATTCAGAGTTTTTCCGTTGCAAGAATTCGAATTCGACATAAAGGAGTTCACGCAGCAAGTCAGAACGTTCTTCGTTTAATACCTCGTCGAGAAGTTGCTCAATGCCGGGCGCGTCCGGCTGCCCCCAGGTCTGTTCAAACAGTACCCGTTGTTGTTCGATTTTCTCGGAAGTCTGCCCTCCCTCACCGCTTGATGCTACGCTCATAATCTGTCACCCATTGTACAGGAACTATGATTTCCTTCAATCGTGAGAAAGCAGAAGCCAGAGAATTGAGAACTCAGCACATCATAGGGGTGAGAATGTTCGTGAGTTGCGTCAAAAAACGGACTCTCCACGTGTACTATGCGATTTCGCTGCAAAATGCGACAGGAAATTTTGGCGATTCAGCCTTTTTTCCATTCTTCTGCGGCTTTTGCCTGCCAATCTTCCCATTCCTTTTTGATTTTTTCAAGGGTTCGCTGGATGGTTCTGGTGGAGCAGTTCATTTTTTCCGCAATCTCGCTATTGGAATATCCATCCTTTTTTAAGGGAACGATTTCCTCTGCCCCAGGCAATTCCAAGATACGTTCCCAGGTTTCTGCCAGTTCCGCCGCCAATTCCGGGGAGGGCTCTCGACCAGAAAGTTGATCAATGCCGCTTCCAATCCCACTCTCTCCACCCTCTTTATTGGGTGAAAGACGAGACTCGCCAACGAGTCGATGCACCTGTCTTTTAGCGGCAAATTGCCGTTGCCGTTCCTTATTGGCTTTTCTCTGGACGACGGTTGACAACAGTTTCCACAGTTCGGATGAGTCGGCTATGGGGTCCTCTCGGTTTTTCGCCATTCGACAGAAACTATTCATGGCACTCAGCGCAACATCTTCCTCATCGGCGGCACAGAGTCTCAATCCTTCCATTCGTCGTTTTGCCAGACGGACGGTTTTGACAAAATACTCTCGCCAAAGCCGTTCTGCGGCTTGTTCGTCTCCGTTTTGCAAGGCTGGAAGCCAGTATGTCGGACTTTCGGTCATGGGAATTGGTAATTGAAACGAATACATTATAACACATTTGAGCCGATAACAGTATTTTGCTTCCCAAATAAAAAATAACGGGGTGTGTCAAAAAATTAGCGGGTATTTCACGAACAACAAACCACACAAGCCAGAATGGAGCGCAGCGCAATGACGGAAGCGTTGTTCTCCGTCATTCCACTGCGTTTCATTCCGGCTTGTGTTTCAAACACCCCCCACACCCAAAAGAACGGAGAACAATATGCCCTCCGTGTTTGGCTCACACTTCCAATTCAGCGAGATGTCATATCACACATGAAAACTCGCATCAATTTTCCCGCATTTCTTAAAATGGCAAGTCATTCGGATCCATGATAATTCTTGACGCTTCAAAGTATTCGGTCAGATCGCGAACGTTCTTGGCTTGCGCCCGATGTTCCGCACCGACTTGTTGCCAATGGACAAACTGGTTCCAAGCATCGGCAGCCTGAGCGTGTGTTTTCATAGCACGCAAATGTTGTGCCTGACTACGCAACTGTGCGACCTCGGCTAGTAGTGCAGAAATTTGCTTGATATAGTCGGCATAGGGAAGACCAAGCCGTTCGGCAATTTCCGCCAATCTCCGCAATCGCTCCGCACGCTGCTCCCTTGCCCTGGCATCCGCTTCGAGTGCCCTGGCTTGCCTTTCGAGTTCTTCGGCACGGGCACTGAAACGTTTCGCATTGCTGGCATACAATCTTGCCGTCCCATCTTCCGGGGTGTACCATTCCGCCGCTTCGGGAGACCAGTAAAGGTAATCACGGTGAATCCAACCCTCAACGTAATCGGGTTCCATGGAAGGATACGCACGAACCTTGATCCAGTCATCGTTCGGCTGTCCAGTGCGTCCCTTCGCAAACCCCTGGGCAAAAACTTTTGCTCCTCGAGGCAGTGGTTGTCCAACCGCACGAGAAGTTTCCGAGGCTTCAGAACGTAACGGAACGCGTTCAATAGTCAGATCGTTACCAAATTGGCTATTCCGGTTCTCTGCTCCTTCTCCCTTCCGGTCAACGATATACAACTCGAAGAGTTCGCCAGCATCATTGTAATTCGGCAGTGCGTCATCGTAATCGCCCCAGGCACGGGATGCTGTGGCAATGGCAAGCCTTGCCATTTTGTTTTCTGGATCATTGAGTGCAGGATTAAGAAAATTGGCAATGGCAAAAGTGTTGGCATCCCCCTGCCGCTTCAGGGAAACCGAGACATCAATAACATTGGCATTTTCCTGTCCTATCAACTGTATTGCCTGCTCATTCGCCTCTACAAGTGCTCTGCGCAAATCCGCCTGCGCTGACATCACGATTGCATTTCCAACCAGTGCTAAATAATTGGAAAGCGACTTGATCAAATGATCTTCGTCGAACACATGTTGATTCGTCGCAAAAGTACCTTCCCTTTTTTGCCCGATGTTGAAAACGGTTGTTCCGACTTGCTGAACCATTGTGCCGAGCATTTGCGGCGTTTGCCGGGTACCCGCTTTTTCGGCATATGCCCGGGTATTTTGCGTAGCATAGTTGGCAAGCTCATTGAAAGAAACGATACCGTCATTGTTTCCAATGAGGTCTGCCATTCCTAGGAGTCCCCGTGTCAAGTAATAATTGAACACACCGCGTACCTCTCGGGAACCTGGTACCAGCCCACTCACGCGGAGCGACTCCTCTTCTCCGGCAGCACTGGTCAAGAGCCAAAGACCTTGCGTTTCCAAATTGGAAAAGTCGGGAAAACCATTGTTGCCGACAAGGTCGAGGATGAGGGCTTTGTGCGTTGCCGCCGCTCCTGCAATTTGTTCCGCAAGTGCCGAAATTCTTAGCAATCCTGTGTCCGCACTGCCCATCATTGCAGAATCAGGCGTGTCGGCTGCACAGAAATAATGTAAGCCGCGTTTTTGTACTGTTTTTCCGATTAGTACGACAACGAGCGAATCGCCGGATCTTGAAGATGCCGTCAGTTCGCTCAATCGTTCCTGAACGGCACTCTGCGTCCAACCGTTTCTGTTCTGAAAAACGATGTTTTCGCTTGGAATACCCGTTTTTCCAAAGGCACGAGCCAGTGCGTCGGCATCGAAGTCGGCACCGTTCAGTCCGCCGAAATTGGGAGCATCGGGCAGACGACCTGCCGAGATGATGAGAACCCGCTGTGTGCCCGTCGTCGGCACGGGTTGCCGTGCTTGTGTTCCCGGCTGCTGTTGCGACGGCGTATCCTGTCGTTGCGTCTCCGGTTGGGGCTGCTGCGGTTGTGCTAGCGGTCGTCGTTGTTGACCGAAGCGTTGTCCGAAGGCAAGGTCAGTGAATCCCCAAAAAAGGACAAGGCTGATGACCAGTGTAAGTTTCGTTGTTGTGTAGGACATGATTGTAATCTGGTTAAAGGGAGTGAAAAAAGTGCGCCGCTCCATTGATGTGCGCTCCATTCTTTCAAGTACAATCAGATTCGACGGAAAGAATGCGACAATTTTTTTAATTTTTTGGAAAAAATTAAAAATTACAGGGTTGGCAGGAAAAAAAATTCACTGAGCCCGTAACGTCAGTTAGGGGTGTCCCTGGCTTACGCCACTGGCTCTGTGAACTTTTTTACCGCCAGGACTGTAAGACTAGTGCGGGAATCTCACCTTGCTCATGGTAATCTAAAGAGTTTCATGCCAAGGTTCACCATTGGAGGAATTTCGGCATCAAAAAGGGAAGTCATCTATGATTATACGTTTACCTTCAATCTCTTTTTGTCCCCTTGCTTTTTGGAGAAATGTTCTCTTTTCGTTCGTGGTAGCAATATCCAATGGTGTTCGACCATTTTCAGACTTCGCATTGAGATCGGCTCCTTTGGAAACAAGATATTCTAAAACCTCCATTGAATTGTATCGAGCGGCAATATGCAACGGTGTCATGCCGGTGTTATCTCGTGCGTTAATATCTGTATCTTTTTTGACAAAGTATTCAATGTCCTGAACCGTTCCTTTCTGTGCTGCCTCAAAAATATCGGAGAATTGCTGTGGTAGGATTTCTTCTTTTCCTACATTCGGCTCAGGCGACTGCGAATCGCTCCGATTCTGTCTTCCGTCTAACATGACGAGTAGGAACAAACCAACCACGCAAGCAACGGCGATACCTGCTGCCACTCGCCGCCAATAAAACGAACTTTTTCCCTCCAAGGTATTGTCGCACCGATACTTGTCGATTGTATCGACAAGTTCCTGTGGTGTGGTAAAACGTTGATTGGGGTCTTTTGCACACATTTTCTGCAAAATTGCATCAACTGCGGATACAACTGCGACACCGCTTGTCGAAAACGAGGGCGGTTCTTGACGAAAGTGAGCCGCCATCTTTTCACGAATGCTCTGGTATTTGCTGGTCGGATAGGGAACGTGTCCAACAACAATGGTGTAAAAAGTACAACCGAGACCATAAATATCTGCCCGAATATCCACACTGCTGGGATCGTCCCATTGCTCCGGGGCAAGAAAATCTACCGTGCCGAGGGGCGAACCCATTTGCGTCAGTGGTCCGGACGAATTACCGTGTTCGGAAAGAAACATGGCATCATGAAACTTTCCGAGTCCGAAGTCGAGAATCTTTGCAGTGCCATTTGGCGTAACCATAATGTTTGCAGGCTTGATGTCCCGGTGGATGATTTTGTGTTCGTGAGCACATTGCAACCCGTCGGCAACCTGGCGGATGATCGCCAAAGCATCGTCTACCGGCATTATTTTCCCTGAATTGACATACTGGTGGAGGTTCATTCCTTCGACAAACTCCATGATAAGCAGAAGTTTTCCGTCAATCAACTCTGCTCCATGGGCTTGTACAATGTTCGGGTGATTCAGTTTTCCGATGAGTTTCAGTTCCCGCTCAAATCGTTTGATTGCTTGTGGATCATCCGTAAACGCCTCCGGCAAGACTTTAACAGCAACGATTTTATCCAGCAAAACGTGTCGGGCACGGTACAGTTCCCCCATGCCGCCGCGTCCTATCAATTCGAGAAACACATAATTGCCGATTCTTTGAAGAGGATCGTCGGGAGAGCGTGGAAGAGAAGTGGGGACATAAGTTGTCGTTAAGACATATTTTTTATGGAGTTCTTGCTCTACCAAACGTAGTTCGTCCAGAAGTTCTTGCCAGTTGGCGGAATCTCCATTGCCAATGACTTTGGCTAAAAAAATGTCCGCACTAATCCGTTGCCCGGCATTCCAGGCATCTTCAAACTGGTCGGCAAGTTCGTCAATTCGGCGATTACTCTTCATTCAATACCTCACTCCACAGTTCCCGTATACGGACAATTTTGCGCTCAATCGTGCGTCGCACACAGTTAAGCGCTTCCGCAATATCACTGATCCTGTAGCCCTCCAACATCAATCGGGCAACCTCTCGTGTCTTGTCATCTTCCAACTGCTGGAAAAGCCGATCCATCGTTTCCAGGAGTTCAACTTGAGCATCGGGAGTCATCGTTTGTTTCATGTCCGGCTGTTCATGGAATACGTTGTCTCTGGTCGATGCCCAAATAGAATCGCCACGAACCTTGCCGCTGCCTCGTTTTTGGGCATGCTGTTGTTCCCGATAATTGATCAATTTGCGATTCGTGATGGCAACCAAGATTCTCCAAAGTTCAATGCTGTTTTGTGCCTCAAGTCGGTTCTCACGAAGACAGTTAAAAAGGCTGTTCATTGCACTCAGTGCCAAATCTTCCTCGTCGTGAGTCCGCAGGGGAAAGGATCCAATTTTCTTTTTGGCAAGATGGACAAGTTGGTCGTAATGCTTTTTGAAAAACGTATCAAACGCCCAATCTTCCCCCTTTTGCATCGCGTTGAGCAACTTTTCAAATGATTCATTGTCCCAGGATTCCATGGATCCATTCTTGCATTTTCTGCGAAAAAAGCAAGATGGAACAGGCGGTTGGCAGGTTGGTAAGTTATGAAGTGCATATTGAAAAAGATGATGTTGTTTCTGGGAAGATTCTTGGATATAGCCGGGGTTTTGTGGAGTCATACAGACAACTGGGAGATCCCAAATTGGCACCTTTTTGTCGTCAGTTTTCAGCATCGAACGGTTTATCCTTCAGATCGTCAGGCATATTTTTGGGGAAAAATCGGTGCTCAGCTCTGTTTTTCAAGCCTTTTCTACCCCCCAAAATACGAAACTATCAGAAAAATTTAACCGCAGAGACGCAAAGATTGTACAAGGGACGCAAGGTGTCGCTTCGTGCCGTTTCGAGCATCGACCATCAAAAGATAATCCCCGTTTTCAGATAAAGAACGGAAGGCAAACTTGCCTGCCGTTTTCCTTCGGCGTAAAGTTCCCGGTCGAAACTGCCGCCGAATTCAAAATAGCCGCCCATCCGACCGCGAGCGTCGAACTCCACCCCCAATCCAAGCCGGATGTCGTTGTAGTCGGTCAAGCCGTCGTATCCGCTCATACTCCAACTGCCGCCGGAATAGTCTAGGTGGACGTATCCCCACCAATCGGCTTGCTGCCCCGTTCCCAGGCGGCGTGAAATTTTTGGATTCGGAAAGACCAGCCGCAATATCCAGTCGTCGTCCGGTCGCCAGACAATTCCCGCCGTCGGCAGCATTTTAACCCTGGCTCGCCCTGCGTAAATCACCCCCAATTGCAAGTCCATTTGCGGCGAAAAAGCATAAATCCCTTCGAGGCGGCCTTGAACCCGAAACGCATCGGAGGAAACATCTTTGAAATCGGAAAAGATACCTACACGTCCCAAAGCGTTGAGACTGAATGTGTCATTAAATTTGGGACGTACGCCGAAGTCGAGAAAGGCACCGAAACCGTTCGGCGAGATGTGCGGCGGACCATTCGGTCCATTCCACCAAACGAGCCGACCCGCAGGAGCGACGAAAAAGTAGCCCGGTCTTCCATTGTTAGGAATGAACCGGCAGGGAAAGGCAAGCTGCAGCCGCATATCAATTTCATCCATTCCGAAACCATTTGCTTTGCTGCCTCTCGGCAGGTGGGTGTATTCAAAAGAGGTGGCATCCCGAAACCGCCGCATGGCTTCGTAGGTTTCAGGAACAAACCGGTCGAAGTTGCCGGAGTAAATGTTGGTCGATACCGGTTGTGCCGGTACTTGCGTCCCCGTGCCGATGGGGAAAATGGAACTCCATCCTGACGGCAGTGAACCCGCAGCGTAGGGATCAAAGGGGGGCAATATCGACAACGGAGATGCGGGTGCCGATGGCACAGAGGGCATCGTGGGAATCGGCGAGATGGGAGCAGGCGTGTTATTTTGAGCGACGTAAATGGGGGAATAATGTGCCGTACCCGTAAAAGTATTTGCCGTAAACATATTCGCCGAAAGGAGCGTGGAACTTTCGGCAGGGACAAGCGAACCGTAGGAAATCACAGCAGGCGTTTGCGCAGCGGCACCGGCGGAGAGCAAAACTCCGAATACCAGGGCAAAAACAAGCGCAAAAAAGCGAGTCGTCATATAGCAGCCGTTGTCAATGAACCCACTGGGCATTAGGAAACCCACTCGGCACACACTGGGCACATGGGAACGTTAACAATTTTTGGCAAAAAGAGCAAGAGCGACTTTTCTCGCCGCCAACGGGCACCAATGGCTCTTTTTCCCTCTGCGCCCCCTGCACTCCTTTGTGTCTTTGCGGTTAAAAAAACCGCAAAAAAGGATGACAGGTACAATTTCATATCGTTTACGGTATAATCCACAAAGGTATTCTTTGGTCTCCCTTTATTTTATACTGTACACGATGCAGCGTTTCAAACGGATACTGACCTGGGCTTTGCTCATTTTTGTCGCGGCGGCGATCGTTGCCACCTTTCGTCCGCGGGAAACAGTGATCATTCCCGACGGAATCTCCCTCCTGTTTTGGCATGCCGAAAAACGCTGTTCCAATTGCCGGAACATAGAAGACTATATTGATACCGCGCTCCAAGACCGCGAGGACTTTCGTTTGTTCAAACTCGAATACGATGTTGCCGCCTATCAACCGCTTGCCCGGCAATTTAATGTCGGAAGAGCGACCATCATTCTGCTCGACCGGAGGGAGGGGCAAAATGTGCGGACACGAGACCTCAGCGACGAAGTCTGGAAAAACATCGCCAGCGAAGCCGCCTTCGTGGACATGCTTCGGAAGGAGTTAGATGCGTTTAGTGCCACGGATCAATGAACCGAAGACCGGAAACGGCATGAAGCGGGACTGTGCGTTCTTTGCGTGTTCCCTGCAACCTTAGCGGTTAAAAAGAGGACTGAACCGCAAGGTGTGCCACGGAACTTGCGGCTCCGTTGACGTTGGGGATAACGTTTGGGTGAGCCACAATTGCAGGGTTGGCTTCATGGACTTGTAATCTCCGTCCCCACGCCCATACTGGTAAAAATTTCCAGCAACAATGCGTGCCGAAGCCGACCATTGATAATGTGAATCTTGTTCACCCCCCGTTCCAGCGTTTCCAAACATGCCTGTATCTTCGGAATCATTCCGCCGACAATAGAACCCGACGCGAGCATCTGCCGGGCTTGTTCGGCGGTAATCGAGTCGATCATCGAGTTCGGGTCGTCGGGATCCGTCCGTAAGCCGTTGACTTCACTGACGTAAACAAGTTTTTCAGCACGCAACTCTCTGGCAACCGCCGTTGCCGCTGTATCGGCATTGACATTGAGTACCTGCCCGGAACCGTCGTCCATCAGAGCCACCGAAGGAATCACCGGTATAATCCCCCGCGAACACAACTGACGGATGGCATCGGTATCCACCCGGGTCACAGTGCCGACCCAGCCCATATCGACTTCCCCGCCATGTTCGTCGGTCAGTACCAGTTTTTCACCAAACAGAGCATTGGAACGGCAGCAAAGACTCAGCGGCTCGGCTTGTCCCTCAAACATGCAGAGTTGCTCGACAAGTTGCTGATTGATTTCTCTGCCGAGGACTCGCTGGACGATTTCGAGTGACGCGGCATCCGTGTACCGCCGCCCTTGCACAAAGCGGGGTTCTATTCCGGCACTCTGCATGGCATCACTGATAGGTTTTCCGCCGCCATGGACGATCACAGGCTGCATCCCCACCGACTCCATAAAGACGGTATCCAGCATGAGATGCATCATGGCGACTTCGTCTTCCAAGAGACTGCCGCCGATCTTGATAACAGTAATGGTGTTGCGATGTTGCCTGATCCACCGCATGGCTTCGATCAGGACATCCGCTTTTTCCATCGCTTGGCGTACCTTCATCATAGACGGAGAGGGGAAAAGGAGGGAAAGAAGCAAACAAGGGAGCGGTCATTCTCCCATATTTTGGCGATTTGTCAATTGTCCGAGCGCAGTCAGCAGTCCGACTCTCCGACTTTGTGCTCTTAGAAGTTTAGAGGTTCCCTTTCACTTTTACCCGACTTGACATTTCGGGGGGAATGGGGATAATGGCGGCACTCGGAGTCCCTAACAGTACCGGAAACCGTAAACTTTATGACCGATTCGCCGCGAAAGTTTGACCGTGTTGTCGAAATCCTTGAAACCAACCGTCGTGATCCCGCCCGGCTGATACCCATTTTGCAGCAGGTACAGGATTTTTACCGCTATCTGCCGGAAGAGGTGTTGACTTTCATTGCCACGTCGCTGGCGTTGCCGCCCTCGCACGTCTTCGGCGTTGCCACCTTTTATGCCCACTTTACGCTCGTTCCCAAGGGAAAACATTCGTGTAAACTCTGCGACGGAACTGCTTGTCACGTCAGAGGTTCGATGCCGATTTTAGAAGCGATGCACAAGGAACTCAAATTGTCCGAGACCAAAGACACCACCGACGATATGCTCTTCACGGTCGAGACGGTGTCCTGCCTCGGTGCATGCGGACTTGCTCCCGTGCTGGTCATCGACGATAAGGTGTATGGTAATGTGAGTCCCGAAGAGTCGGTCAAGTTGATTCGGGATATTAAAGCAAGTGCAGAGGAGGTATAGTATCCACAGGGTCTGTCGCGCCAACAAGGAAAAAGAACGCGAAGCACAAATACAAGTTTGTACCGGTTTATGGTACACTGCAAACGGCATGAAATTGCCCTTTGCGTCCTTTACGGTTAAATCCTCTTTTTTTTACCGCAAAGAAAGCGCAAGGGACGCAAAGGAGAATGTCCAGTTCCTGCCCGTTTATGGTATAGAACACACTCAAACATTCAACACAGTGAGGACACACATTTTATGAAGAAATTTCATCCATTTAGGTCATTTCAACGCAACAAAACAGGCTGGATGGCGGGGCTCACGCTTCTGGCAATCGTCTCTTTCCTCTTTCTGCCGGTCATTCTCGACCTCGTCGGCGGAGGAGGGGGTATCGAAGGGCGGGTAACCACCTACGCCGAGAGCAGACGCTTTGGAAAGGTGAACGATTTTGACCTTCATCGTTTCCAGCAGGATCACGAGCACTTGTACCGTTTCCTTCATGCCTTGCGTGAAAACTTGCTGCGTGCCGCCTTCTCCGATATGGAATTGGAGCAGATGACTGTCGAAGAGCATCAGGCGGCGTTTCACACGCAAAGGATGCTGCTGTTGCCGCTGGAACAGTTTCTTGGTCAGGTAGAGCAACTCCGTCATCCCGAACAACTCATCGACTTTTGGCTGGTAACACAATATGCCGGAGAAGAGGGGTACACGCCGGAAAGGGAGGATATCCAAAACTTGTTGCGGCAACTTACCAGCAATACTATTTCCACTGCCATTTACCGAGACTCGTTAAGTGCTGTCGGCATCTCCGAACACACGATGGAGCGGTTGCTTATCCAGCAGATTCTCTGGGAACGGGCACGGCAACGGTTTATTCAATCAATCAGTGCGGTTACGCCGGCAACTCAATGGGAGTGGTTTCAGCGAGTCCGCCGGGAGATTACGGTGGAAGCGGCGGCAGTGCCGGTTGAGTCCCTCCTCAGTCAGGTTGGTGAGCCGAGCGACAGGGTTTTGAATGCTTTCTTTGAGGAGCACAAAATGAGAAGGTATAGTCCTCTGTCCCCTGAGCCCGGCTTTATCATGCCGATGGAGTTGGCATTCCAGTATGTCGTTGCCCGACCAACGCAGGCGTTGCGTGATTCGATTACCGAAGAGGAAATGTTGGCGTATTACGAAGAGAACAAGGAAGTCTTCCGCCGACCCGTTGCTCCGCTACCGGAAATGCCGACACTGCCCGGTATGCCCGGCGGCACAGTACCTTTTCCTGCTCCCGCTTTTCCCGGAATGCCGGCACCGGCAGTAACACCGACACTCCCAGCAATGGATGATTTGCCCCCAGCCGATGAACCTGTTCCGGCGGATACGCCATCCGAGGCACCGATGGAAACTACACCGGATGAACCGGAACCTGCGGAAACGGAAATATCAGCAATAGCGAAGATTCTGACGCAGCCGGCGTTGTTCCAATTAAACGGTGAGATAATAGGGGCTCTCGTCTTTCCAGATATTGAAGGAGAACCGGCGGCTGATACTGATTCACAACCGGAAACGTCAACAGAATCCGAACCGGCACAGGAGGAACCAGTCGCCGTTGAAACGGAACCGGCAGCCCCGGAACAAGAAGTGTCCGCGATGGTTGAATCCGAAGCCGCCGAAGCACCGGTGGATATAAGTATTCTGTACCGCCCCTTCGACGAAGTGAAGGAGCAGATTCAAACCACCCTTGCCCGGCAAAAGGCGACGGAGGCTCTATCCGCCATTCAGGCAAAGATGAGAGAATACTACGTCACTTATCACGAGCATTTTGATGCCGGAAGACCGATCCCGCCGATGCCGGACTTGACCGGATTCGTTGCCGAGCAGGGACTCGAACTCCTTACTGTCCCTCTGGGAAATGTTTATGCGGCAATAAAAACCGAGTTCGCAAGAATCCTTCATGAACGGGCAATGCTCATGGGCATGTTCCAGGGGCAAGACGATATAAGTCTCGGTCAATTATTCAGCGGCATGCCGATCCTTTTCGAGGGGAGAGACTTCTGGACGATGGAGGGAATGGTGCTCTATTGGATCACTGACTACAAAGATATAAGACGACCGGAACGGCTCGACGAAGTCCGGGACATTGTCCGGCAACGCTGGAAGGAGGTCGAAGCCCGGACATTGGTACAACAGAAAGCGGAAGCGTTAGCGGAAGAGGCAAGAGCGGCGGGTCAGTCCCTTGCCGAAGTTTTTGCTCAGCGCAGCGATATACCGGTCGTGGAAACGGCATCCTTTACTTGGCGGGATATCGGAGAAGTCAGCGAAGTGGGAGTAGAATCGGGATTTGCGTTCTTTGACAACCGGGTTCTTGATTTTCCGGGAACAGATTTTATGGAAACGGTCTATGCATTGAATCCTGAACCGGGGCAACTCGGCAGAGATATTGCTGTGGTTTTCAATCAACCGCAGACGGCGGCCTACATCGTCCGGCTGACGAGCAGTTCTCCCTCACCGGAAGCATTGTGGGAACGGTTCCAAATAACGCCTGTTTGGGAGTACCTCAGAGCGGGACAACAGGAGTTAATTGCAACAGCACATGAAGCGTGGCTGGACGAAATCCGCAGCAAGACCGGCTTCCGCTGGGTGAACCGACCGGAAGTCCGGGAGTAGGACACCTCGTCCTAAATGATGTAGAGGGAACCTCTAAAAATAGATTCTTTGCGTCCTTTGCGGTTAACATGATTCGGATTTAACCGCAAAGGATGCAACGGGTTACGCAAGGTGTGCAAAGCACAGATTGGGTGCGTTTCGGCACCAAGCCAAAATGCAAAAATTGATCATTAGAGGTTCCCTAGTGGTGCTTCCGGCTTGGTGCTGCATTTATTAGAACCCTTGATTTTCAGCAAAACAGGCGGATTATTCGTGCAATATCAAGCCGGAAACACCACTAGATTAAAAACGCCTTAAAAATGTGGGGATTCGCCGAATTTCCTACTTTTGGGAGCAATGTTTTGGAAGCAATGATAATCTACATCGCTTGAGGCGGAGTGTAGCAGAGCCTGTCTCTTTTCGGCATTTTCTGTTCCTTTCGTGTACACCGCGAGTAATAAACGGGCACTACCCGTTTATTACGGTATTTTTGCAACACGGAACGCCCGCCGGAAGTTCTATACTGTAAACGGGGAGAAATTGGACGTTTTCTTTGCGTCCTTTGCGCATTCCCTTGCGAACTTTGCGGTTAAAAAAAAGAGAATTTAACCGCAAAGACGCAGAGAAGTGCAAGGTTCGCAAAGTACAATTTCACGCCATCTACAGTATAAAGGGCACCCTTTTAGAGGTTCCCTAAACCTTCCTTCTCCCTACACTTATACTGCCTTCTCATTGGGCAGGGGCGGAATTGAACCGCCGACACACGGATTTTCAGTACGTTTTAACCCTACCCCGTTGCATCGGTTACTGAAACAATAATTGTTAGTGTTTCCAGTAAAAAAGCCTACGTTTGTAGACTTAAACAACACTATCATTATAACTCATTATCTACCATTGTCCACCGGGGATAACCACGTTTTTGGAGTGCCAAACCACGTAAAACCACGTAAATTGTGATTATCCCTAAAAATCGGCGAAAACCGGTGAATTCAGTGTGAAACCGTGTTTATCCCTGACTTCCGCTAAAACCGGCACATTACGCCACATCAGCGCGAGTGAGAGGACAAGTTGTGTATCTCTCCATTTCACAAAATACTTCCAAAATCGCTCTTGCAAGCAAGGGGGGTACACAAACGGCGGCAATGCCTTCTAAAAAACTCTGAAAGTATTCCGATGTGTTATCTTTATTTTGTTTCTAAAATCGTTGCGTGCCACTGTGCAGGCAAAGACAAAAATGGCGATTCAGAAGGATTACAAATACTGTCCCATTTTTTGGAAAGCATTAGGAACCGACTGCAGCGTGTAATTTTCGCAACAAAACATTAACCCTCTGAACGATAACACGCATTTCTTCGGTGGTATATTTGTCTCCAGAAAAGTGGACAATGTCATTCCTTACTTTACGAAATTCCTTAATTATTTCTTCTTCGTCCTCTGTGATGACCCTATTGTTTCGCAGTGTTCGTATTAACGAACCTGGAACTATATTTTTCCCCTCTGGATTTAGGACATCCTCTATCCACTCAATTTCTTGCCATTTTTTTATAATCTCATATTCAATTAAGGCTTTGTCATATGATTTTGCCGATTCTCCTACTCTGCCGCCAATTAATAACGGTATCATCAAAGAGGCATAAAAACTCATCGCCAATCCCGTTATGGCGACTACAACAGACGCAAGGATGATAGCATCAATGCTTGAAAAGGAGCCATTAACGATAAAAACATAAGATGCTCCCATTAACACCCCAAATATAGTATAAGCCATTCCCATCAAAAAAAACACCTTCATTTTCCGTTGTTGGCGCATGTAACCGGGCACGAGGCGTTTTTTCACCTCGTTGTCCAGTCTTAACAACTCACTTGTACTCAAGTCGTCCGGTGAAGGCGAAACGTAGAGTAGTGCCTTCAAAAGCAAATCTTTGTACTCGTCCGCCAATTCATCTAAATATTTGTCGATTTTATCGTTGTTTGTAGTAAATTTCATTCCACTTGCTCCTTAATATACACGTAGACTGTTGTAACACAAGCACAAACTAAACAAAGAGCCGATAATAGGAGAAGAATTACGCTTGGTTGCATGCCATATACTCCAAAAAATATTCCTGTAAATAGCAACGAAAATGTAGATGCTAATTTTATCCAAATGAACCATTGTGTTTTTTTTGTGATTGGGTTGCTCTTGCGTCTTTGCGTTGCGGTAATGATTGTATTGCTCGTTATCTCATTCTTTGCTCCATCTACGCGGGCATCTTCTTCTAGGAGATGCGCTTCTTTGATAATATGATGGGCATACTTCGTCATTTGTTCATGCAAAGCCTCTTTCGCTCCGCTGGAAAAACTCGCTACCATTTCATCAGCAATAGATATTTTTATTTCCATATTCAATTTTTATATTTGATAACGGCAACAAACAGAGATTCCGTGCATTGCAAATCTTCAATCTGTTTGGCGGCTATTCACTGCCGTCACACTGAGGCAGTGAACGACAAAAATATTCACAAAGTTTTTCGGTGTAGGCGGAAAAATAAAGTGTTAATTTCCTGCAACAATGCTTCACGTATACTCCTCATCACCATACTTCTTTTCAGTATAGACGATTTCTTTTCAAAATGAAAGAGGGGCAACAAGGATAAAAACGGCGAAAACGTTCTTCCAAAAAATGCTCCGTCAATGCCATAGGTCAGACTGGATTTTTTATTTCCAAAACCGCCACGTGATACCGCGCAAACAAGGACAAAATGGAAATTTCAAGGAAATTGCGATGACGTATAAACATCGGCTATTCGTTCCCCTCCCAGCGGGATAGCGAACGGTAAAAATCTTCGCAAAGTTCCTCAATGTAGTCCCGCCGAGCAAGTTGATCTAACCACTCTTGCGGAATCTCCTCGACACCGTAAAACATTCCCGCAAGTCCACCGGCAACGGCGGCGACCGTGTCGGTGTCCTCGCCCAAATTGACGGCTTTCAATACGCAATCCTTGTAATTGTCCGTATTCAGCAAGCACCACAAAGCCGCCTCCAATGTATCGACGACATAGCCGGTACTCTTGATTTCCTCCTCCGGCAACCTCGCAAAATCTTTTTTGTAAAGCCGTTTGTAGTGTTTCAATTCCTTTGCATACTCCTCACGTTCATACAGGTTTTTATTGTAAAAATCCGATTTTGCCGCTTTCAAACCGGCATCAATCGCTTGTTTCAGATTTTTCTTTTCATCGGACAAAATGAAATATGCAATCAAAACATAGATGCCGCAAGCAATCTGACTCCGTTTGTGAGCGTGCGTTAATGCGGAAACGTCGTGAATGTAACGAAATGACAGACTCGCCGGTCGTCCGCCCGGTGCGTAACGACTCATCTTTTCAATGAGTCGATGAAGATAAAATGCAATCGGCAAAATCCGCATCAGTGAACCGTTGCCGTTGTCTTGCTCCGATGTGCCGCCGCATTCTAGCGGTTCGTTGCCGTCTTTGAAACGTTGTAATGCCTTTCGTGTTGCAATCCCGATGTCGAAAACTTCATCGTGAGCGGCGTATTTTCCTTTGCCCGCCCACGAAAGAAACCGTTGCATAATGTCCGTGTAGTCGGGAATTGGAAAATTATCGTCCAGTTTCCATCTTGCATTGAAACCTCTTTTTGCCAAACTGTCCAACAAGCAAAGCGTCAAACTTGTATCGTCCGACCACGTGCCGGGCGGTTGGTTGTAGGTTCCGTAACCTTGCATATCGGTAACAGGATTGCGGCGGAGCGATTCACGGGATTGAAATTCTACGGGAACGCCGAGAGCATCGCCGACGGCGAGTCCGAGAATGCCGCCGAGGATTTTGTTTTTCAAATTTATGTCCGATTCGTTTTCTTTTGACATTGTTTCAAAAATTGTTCGTATCTGTCAAGCACTTTCCAATCAGTTTCAATAAGAGGACGATGTGGATACCTTCCTTTCACTGGCGGAAGAAAAACAGTCCGAAACATTTCTTTCGCCTCTGCGGGGGAAAGTCCCTGATAGACAAAATAGGTTGCAACGACCGCGCCCGTCCGGTCGTGTCCGCCCCGACAATGAATGTAAATCTTTTCGTTCTGTCGTGCTGTTTTCGTGATTCTGTCGTGTATGTCTTTCAGTACAGAAAAGTCGGGAACGACATAATCTCCTGTCGCCCTTTTCGTGTAGGTGCACTGCGAGGGCACAAATTCGCTGTATTTCGTCATCGGTTCTGATGTCAGGTCGATGAAATGTTTAATACCGAAGTCGATGAGTCGTTGCAATTTCGGCTTCCCTTTTTGCGGTTCCTTCGCAAAAGGATATTCACCCGCAAAAAAGTGTTCCGTAACTTTGTATGAAAATTCGATGGGAAGTTCCGATTGACTCATTTTTTGACAAAAAACCTTATTTTCTGGGTTCAAACGATACTGTCATGGTACTTTATTTTGTACAAAAGTCCAGTAGTGATTTATCACAAAACACTGATAAAACCAGCACGTAACAATTTTTCTGGTCGTTTCGTATTTTGGGGGGTAATATTTTCAACAAACTAGAAAAACAAGGGAAAATGGGCAAAATCATTTCTGTGTAATTGGCACCTTTTTGTCGTCAGTTTTCACCATCGAACGGCTTATCCTTCAGATCGTCAGGCATATTTTTTGGAAAAAAATGGTGCTCAGCCCTGTTTTTCAAGCCTTTTTTACCCCCCAAAATACGAAACAATCAGCAATTTTTTGTCCCCAAACACTCCCACATTTCCCGTAAAGCCTCCCAAAGTCCCCTCAAACTCTCGACGTGGGCGGGTGAGCGTGTCGAATGGATTTATCCCATTTTTCCCAAAATGTCCGAAAAGTCGCCTTTTTTGCCGGTTCACTTTGCTACCTTTTTCGCCGGTTTTTTGACGATAATTTTTTCAATCTTTGCGATTGCTTCGCTTCGAATCTTTCCCATCTCTTTACGAGAATCGGAAATGATTTTGCGAATCTTATCCCGTTCGGCTTCGTTCTTGCCTAATTTTTTGTAACTTTTACTCTTCATATATTCCGTGATGTCACGTTCTGCATCACGTCTTCGTTTCGCAATTTTGCCATCTCTCGTATGATAGCGACAAAAATCGGAGTAATGTTTTGCTGCCTTATCGCTGTTGCATTGACGGCAAGCGGGGACGATATTTCCCGGTCTGCTTAACCCGAGGTGTTTTTCACTTACCGGTATTGCGTGGTCTTTGTGAAGTTCCCCCTCCTTACCGCAATAGACGCATTTTCCTTTGAAATGTTTTTTTACGGCTTCCCAATCTATAGACTCATCGAATTCACGTAAAATGACTCTGACATCTGTGTTAATCTTGCTTGTTGTTTTCGGTGCTGTCTTTTTAGCAATTTTTTTCATTTCAGTTTCCTTATGTTGGTGGTATCTTGTTATTGTCGGTATCGGTAGAAAAAGAATCGGGAAAGCAAAACCTTCCCGACTCCGAGGAACAATCACGAAACACCGAACGTTAGTCGAAGTCTCTCGGATTGATAATCACGCCGCTGCCCGGTCGGGCAAGTCGAACGAAAAGCGTTTTGTCCATATCGTCCCGCAAAAATCGAGTGCTGCTGTCGCAAAATGCCGCAACGACTCCACCGGGATGTCCCGATGATGGACGTGCTGTCCGAGGCGAATATCTGATTCTCGCTCCTGAATTTGCTCTCCCTTCGTTAATGAAAAGTGGAGATATGAGTTCATCTAATCCTGATTGTAGCGGTTCGTATGTCGAGACTTCGCCGGTTGCAATGCTGGACAAAAGACTGCTGGACGCAAGTGTATTATTATTGCCGGTATAGCCGGGAAAACAGAAAGCAACGAGTGGTTCCATAAATGCAAAAGAAAAATAATCGGTCGTCGGTCGAATATCGGTAATGTCGTTGTAATCGTAATCAATCGCCGCAACAGGGATATTCGGACTTCCTATTACATGCCAAATCCAGTTCCCGGCATCTTCGTTTTCAGAAAGCAAAACCGTATTACTCGCGCCGTCCATTCGGGTAATATCGTCCAGTGATATTTTTGCTGTACATCGTGAATACGTCGTTACATCGTTCCATTGACGACCGGTAGGCAAAATTTGGTCGAAAAAGATGGTGTACATCTTTGCATCTCTTTGTAGCCGTCCGGTGCGACTGTATTCTCCGTGCGTCCACAATGCGCCAGCGCCGAGTATTTCTATGTCATTTAACGGACCCGCGTTAGCAACGTAATTGATTCGACTTTCACTGGTGGAAATACCGCTACTTCGACATTGCATTACTGGAATAACGAGTTCGTATAACACTATGTCAATTGCACCGGTGTTAATCTGATTCCAAGCCGTGTTTTGTTCGATAAAAGGTAAGATGAAACCTACCCACGTTAATTCGGTGCCGAATGGACGCACGCCGGTCTGATCGGCAGCATCAGGATATTCGGAGGGACGCAACGGAGCGCGTAATCCCGGTAATGCTTTTCTTGTTTGCTCGAAGTTCAAAAGTGCAAGGGCAACTTGTCTCTGATTGCTGATACACTGCGTCCGTCTTGCCGCTTCGCGTGCCGCTTGAATTGCGGGCATCAATAGAGCGGCAAGCATTGCGACAATCGAAATCACGACGAGGAGTTCGACCAACGTGAAACCGATGCGATTGCTTGTTATTCTCATGTAAAACCTCCCAGGGTTGATTTGCCGAGCAACGGCAACAAGAGACGCTCAAGACGGGAGCGGCACGCTAAATGAGAAACGGAGTAATCCCTCCGATCAAAGAGGGGCATTGCTAGCCAATTGGACAATGCTGTTTTTGTCCGCTGTTTGCACGCGACACTCCCTCTACGGGAGCACACGCAACTTTGCAAACACCGATAACTTTCTACCCGGTTGCCCGGTGATCATGTAGAAAATTGCCGTCCGCCGAAGCGGTCTCATTTATTTGTTGTCGTAACTCGTAACTTTAATTCAATCCGCCCGATTCGTATCGGACGGGATTTCCAATCTAATTACAGTGTACCACATATTTTGTCAAAAACAAGTCGGAGTCAGACCGGTTGCAATTTTGATTTTCCTAATTCCGCCGGTTCGGGTTGTCGGAAATGAATGTACAAAGAACCGGCGGCAAAGCACTCACCGCCGGTTCTCCGTGTAAGCGTTAGAGTGTTAAATTCCTGTTTCCGCCGGATTAAGTGGCGGGCACAAACCCTTATAAAACGGGGGTAAAAGCATTTTTGGTTGCCGGGAAAAACAGTGGTTATCCTTCTGAAATGTGGGGCAGTCTCCATTTTATCCGGCTTGTCCTTCGATTTGGAGGCGAAAAACCGCTATTCAAATTGCCTATTTTAACAAAATTGACCGCCACTTAATCCGGCATAATCAGTTAAATTCTGGCAATACCGGACAAGAAGACGAATCTATCGTTCTCGACCTTTATGCAATCGTCCGCAATGATGCACTCTTGATCGAATTTCAGCACATCGATAAGCACTTTTGCTCTTATCGTGAACGATACCTCGTCGCCTGCGTAGTCAATCTTCGCACTTGCAGTATATTCCCCATTGGCATTTTTTGCCGTAATGGTACACATGCCGTCATTTATCACGCACGCAAAGACCTGCTGGTCTTCGGTAAAAATCTTTGCCTTCTCAATCGCTTTACGCAACTCGGCTGGCAATCTTACCGAACACCCTGCACGCTCTTGCTCGATTTTCTTTGCAACCGATTTCAGATACGGTTCGTTAAAGATGCGTATTGCAACGACCAAGCCGGTATCGTATCTGAAATAGCAGTGCTGTTGCGTTCGTGCGATTTGATCTGCTCCTTTCCGAATGCCTTTTAATACACCATACCGGATAAGGAATTCAAAGTTAGCGGGTAACGAATGATACGCGCGGTAAATTTGGCTTGCCGATGCCGCTTCAAAATACTTCGGCGTACAATGTATCGATGACAACTGAAAATTCGGCGCGTCCCGCGATACCGTTTTTTCAAGCATTTCGATGCCGTCAAAAAAGTCATTGGACAGTTTGCACCATTTCACTTCTTTGCCTGCATGCACATCGAACACATCAGTGTCAAGCGGTTGCCCCGTGAGTTCTGCTGTTTGGGAACCATTCACGACCGTAAGACATCCCTTACCTGACTTGCTTTTCCGTGCATTCCAAATCAATTCGACGCTTTCTTCCTTGCCACCCAAAGAAGCAATCAAATGCTTCAAATGGACGGCTCCACTGTACTTTAATGGGTACGGTAGCATATTGACACGTTCGTCGTCAAACGTGTAGATGTACCCGCCATTGAAGTGGACGTAGTCTGTTTGCCAGCAGGATTTGAACCGCAAGGCAATCAAACTCTTCTGAAAATCTTTGCGATTAATTATCGCTCTCATAGTAAACCTAATCCTTTCTCCTCTTCTAAAATGAGGAATAGGGGTGAAAATTCATACCACGTCGCGCACCATTGCGTGACATAGTATTAATTGCCTACTATAACTCGTTGCTATTTGGCAACCGAAGCATAGCAAGTCAATATTCGGGTTATGAATCTGAAAAATAAATTCCGTGATTCATTATTATTCGGTATCAATTTCATCTGCGCCATCATTCGTTATCTCCGTTTTTTTGCTTGTCTGGAATACTTCTCTCCATATCTTTCTTTGAGGTATTCGTCCCATAGTTGTTCCTCTTCGCCTCTTTCAAACCATCCAGTCTGCGTAAATTCCTGCATATTCAAACCTTCAATGAATAATGGAATATCCTTTCCGTATTTTCCATATTTCACGAAGTAAGCAAAATACTGTTCCCCGTCCCAAAGTTTCCGAGTGTCAATCTTAAAATCTCTATTCAAAACAAGTCCTTGACGTTCACAAACTTTTTCAATAAATTCTGCGATTTCTTGTCTCCGCCGTTCCTCCTCTTCGTCACGTAGGTTTTCCTCGTTTTCCTTGTCTCCGATCAAGTAATGAAAATGCACCGTATTATTTGGTTTCCCGTTCTTACCGCGAGTTAATTCAATTACTGCAACAGCGTTAATTTTTCGGTAGCGCAAACAGTTACGTATCTTTTCACGTAATTCGTCAATATATTTTTTGAATTGAAATTGAATGAAAAAATTCACTCTAATTTCAATCGTTGGTATCCGTCCCTTCCGCTGTAATATCATCTTTTTTTCCAAGCCCAATTTTGTCGCGATTTGCGGTTAGCAGTTGGGCTGTATCGTCTTTGCCCCCTGTATTTTTCGTAGAGACATACATCATCGGGATTGTCTTGATGTAGTATCTCTGCTTCTACTGACTCTATATCAGTTAATTTCCATTTCATTTTTTTGATTGCGAACTTGTCATTGTTTGCTGTTCCCTTTTCCCGTGATTCTGTAACGTTTAATACCGCCACCCTCTCCGCTCTTGCGTTTTCTCTGTAAAAACCACTAGCCCAAGCCTTCCTCTGCGCTGCTTGCTGCGCAAAGTATTTGTGCGTTACTCTCAATCCCCTTTCACCGTAAAATCCTCTTGCCACATTTCCATTTGCGTTTTTTCTTTGTGCAAGTCGTTTTCGTTGTTTTCTGTCTTGTGAATTCATTTTTAATTATGTTTTGCTTCAAGGACAATAAAAGACTGTCTAACGCTTTCTGCTAAACAGTCATTGTCAGTGTCAAGTTGTTCCTGTTTCTTCTGTCGCCGTTTCTTATTCTTGCTCATTCTTTGTAACTTTAATGCCGAACTTCTCCAATTTTTTCAGTGCTGCTCTGTTTCGTGTTGCGCGTTTTGCCGCCGATTCAATTTCCAGTGTCGCGCTTTTTGGTAGTGTGTTGTCAGTATTTTGCAAAAATGCTTTTACCGCACCTGCACTCCAACGCAGATTATTTTTCCCACCTGTTTCTATGGGCAAAAATACTCCGCCTCGCCCTGCTCTCGCCTCGCGAACTCGCCTATACATGCTCGGTCTCGAAAGTCGAAAAATTCGCATCATATCTTCAATAGTCAAAGTTTCTACGTCTTGCATTTCACATTCCTTTTTTGTTTGCAATAAATTTTCGATCAAGTGTTTGCCGCATTCTTTTTGAAAACTTCGTTGCATAGTTGGGTATGTAATCACCATTGATTTACATAGAGTCCTTGTCTATACTGCCGTTCAAAACTTTTGCTACTAACAATTCATTGCAATCATCGTCCGTGAAATGCCTCTCTCAATCCTCTATCTCTTTTCTAACAGAGCCGCTTAAATTACATGGACTTGCCCTGCGTCCGAAATTGGCTATACTGCCTTCCAGTGTGCTGTAACTTTTCAGGTGTTGCCTATCTATATGTATATAAATTTCGATTCAGAGACACATAATTTTGTGAATTTGAAATTTGTAACAATTCAAAATCACAAAATGCGAATTTCGACATTGCATTTTAGAAAAACGCAAAATTCAAAGAAGCAAAAAGTGCTTTTTTAGACATAGCGTTTTTTGCAACTGTTTTTTAGAGAACATTAACAGACAGAACAAGAAAATTGAGACATTTTGAGACGCATGTGCGCACAAAAAAAGCCGCCCGAAGGCGGCTAATCAATCCGAAATACAATCTGCATCATTTTGCAACATTGGCTTCGTCGGTCGATTCAAACGGATTCTGCCGGTTCCGTGCCATCGACTCGGCGATTGCTAATTGGGCGTGGGCATACCGTTTGGTAACGTTTGCCGTTTTGTGTCCCAGAAGTGCTTGCGCCTTGTCCAACCCGCCCGTCTTTTCAGCATCTGTACCAGCAGCGTGCCGCAACTGGTAAGGAGTCCAATGAGGGATTTGTTCTCCGACCGATAAAACCTTGTTTCCCTTCGTGATAGCGTTTTTAATCGCTTGCCCATAACTGCCCTTGTCGTAGAATTCCCCTACGCCGTCAGCAGGATTTTTTGCTCGCAACTTGTCCCGTGCAGTCTGCGATGGAGTGAGTTTCGATTTCCGGTTCGCCCGCCTTTCGGCTTTCCACTCTTGCATTGCCGTGCGTGGTGAAAAGACCGCATCGGACGGCTTTTTATCCGTAAGATACGGAGCAAGCAACTCCTGTTCCGGTTTACCCAGCGGGATCATTTTTTTCCCGATATGCTCTTCGGTCTTGTGTGATCCCGGTGAATAGTACCAGAGTCCATTGTCCCGATGCTTGTCAATGTTCCCGACGGTCATTTTATAAACCTCGGACGGACGCATACCGGTTATTCTTTGAAGTTTCACCATCGTAGCAACTGTCGGGGACATAAACGGCAATGTTTGCTGGATTACCTCGTCGGGAACCTCTTTTCGGGGCGGATTATCATACGTCCCCTCTTCCCCCTTCCGCAAGTCTTTCACCGCTTTCAGAGCATCGGAGACGTTTGACAGCACTACTTCCTCTTCTACGCCCCATTCAAAAACGTGACGGATTCTGCTGACGTGTTTATTGACCATTCCCCGACAAAGTGTACCGGCTTTGACCATCTGATTCCGACAAACTTTCAATTTTTTCGGCGAAAATTCGCTAACCGAAAGTTCGGCGTAGATTTCGACAAGAAAACCAACGGCTCTTTTGAAGTGCCGAAATTCGGTCTTTTCTAATCGGGACTCGGCATCGCTCAAAAAACCGGCGACAAGTTCTGACACAAGAACGTCGCTGTTTTTGCCGTCCCGCAAGGGCAACGTGGGATTCTCAAGCAATGCGGCGATGAATCGCTTGTAAGATTTCTTGGCATCGTCGGAATCCCAAACGCCGTGAATAATGCGTTTTCCGTTGTGCCATGAAATCGCCTGATTTCGGTCTCGACACAGTTTTGGTAGTCTGTTTTTCAGTTTTGGCATGAATTACCTCCTTCCGCCAAACCACGTAATTACGTGGTTTGGCAAGTTTCAATAACCCATACAACTGATTGTCAAAAAGTGCGGCAAACACTTGATTTACAAAGGCTTTACGCCATTGGGCAGGGGCGGAATTGAACCGCCGACACACGGATTTTCAGTCCGTTGCTCTACCTACTGAGCTACCTACCCGGAAAGAACTCCTCATTCTACAAAAATTCACCCGGTTCGCAAGGGGGAGCATGTTGGGTATGTAAAAGATTAAAAGACAAAGGACTGTCCTCATGCCGGGGTGGCTTTCTTTTCTCCAAAAATTTTGTTACAATCGTGCCACGGTGAAAGGGTTCCCCCACAGGACTACATAAAAGAGGAATTGTATAAAGAATGGACTCATTAAAAAAGCAACTGCCGCGATTAACAACGTTTTATCTCGCGTACCTCCAAAAACATGATATTCGGCAGTTCGTCGATCAGGCAAGAGAGTATTATAATGAATCATCATTGATTCGTTTGACGGGGGCAGAGTGCCACGAAACACGCCGGGCTGCCGCATTGGCTCTTGGATTCATCGGGACATACCACGCAAATGAAGCATTGGGATTCTTGCTGAAAGACCAAGACCGAACCACCCGGCTCATTGCAGAGGGCAGTTTGAAGTCGGTCTGGTCGCGCGACGGCACCGAAGAACAACGGCAGGAACTTTATGCCGTGATGCACCTTATTGTCGCACACCAATTTGGACCGGCAATGCACCGGGCAAACATTTTGCTCGACGAATATCCGTTCTATGTCGAGGCAAGAAACCAACGTGCGATCGCTCTGTTTGCCTTGAAAAAATTCGAGGAATCCATCGAAGACAGCCGCATCGTCTTGGAATTGAATCCCTTCCACTTTGGAGCGGCAGTCGGGATGGGGCATGCCTATTTGCAACTTCGGGACAACGAGCGGGCAATTGAATGTTTCCAACGGGCATTGGCGATCAATCCAAATTTGGAATCTATCCGCCGCCACTTGGAACGGCTCACGCAGAGTTGGATGCGGTAAAGCCGACACCCCACTCTACTCTACTGCGAAAACAGCGGCACGCCCGGTCTGCCTGCCCGATTGATGGTCGGACTCCAATATCTGAAATACACCGACAACCTCTCCGATGGCGTACTTTGCGGTTCAATCCAAACTATTTTAACCGCAAGGGGCTATTTTAACCGCAAGGGCGCAAAGATGGTGCAAAGGATGCAAAGAATTATTTTTAGAGGTTTCCTCTATAAACGTGGACGAGCCTCGACAAACTTTCGGTAATCCTCTGGTGTATCAATTCCGCGTGAGGCTTCGTGAACCACGCCGACCCGGATGGAATAACCATGGTGTAATACCCGGAGTTGTTCGAGACTTTCCATCCTTTCCAAGTCCGACAGCGGCAATCGGCTTAACTGCAAAAGGAATTCCCGGCGATACGCATACAATCCTATGTGCTGATAAAAAAGCGGCGGAGACGGCGTGCCGTCCTTCCGCAAGAAGTGTTGATCTTGTATCCCCTCTCTCGGATGCGGAATGATGCTGCGGCTAAAATATAATGCCCGCTGTTGTGCGTCGAACACAACCTTGACGCATGCCGCATCTTCCAGTTGTTGCCGGTTTCTAATGGGTGTTGCCAACGTACTCACCACCGCATCTGGATGGTCGATGAGCATTTGAACGGCAAAGTCAATAGACGTTCCCGCGATTTCCGGCTCATCCCCTTGAACATTGACAATGATGTCCATATCGGGGAGCATAGCGGCAACCTCGGCAACTCTATCGGTGCCGCTGAGTGCGTTGGGATCGGTCATCTGTACTTGTCCGCCGAATTGCCGGACAGCATTAAAAATGTCCTCGTGGTCGCAAGCGACGGTAACAGACTCCGGCAACTTCGCTGTCAGTGCCGATTCGTAAGTATGCTGAATGAGCGGCTTGCCCGTTTCGTTAAGTAACAACTTGCGCGGCAACCGGGTTGAAGCATACCTTGCCGGGATGATAATAACGCTTTTCATCAGAGCAATTGTATAACGCATCGTCCTTTGACTCAATGGTGTCCCAGCATCCTCTTCGTTTCAGAATCAGTCCGTTGACAAGTTTGCATAAACTCCGTCATTCCGGCATAAAGCCTTGACAATCTGCTCATGCCCATTAGAATCTCTCCCTATTGCGATGCCCTTGTGCACTACCGAATGGACACCCTTTTTCTCATATTTGTTATCCTTTTCACCGTTTTTAGTCTTATCTTTATAGGTCTTTACATCTTTCAGTCCGTTATCAATGATTGGATAACCAACCAGTTACGGAACGTCCAGTACGTTAAGCCGATATTAAAAAAACACTTCCGCAGTATAAAGATGGACGATTTGTACATCGTTTCCCGTTCCTTCCAAAAAATGCTGCAAATCGAACTGTATCGGGAAGTGCAAAAAATTCTCGACGGAAAAAAAGTCGTCCGTGCGTCCGCTGTCGAAATATACCACAACGGCAGCCGTTTCAACGATTGTCTTACAGAGAACTATCGCGAGTTTATGCCGCTCAAACATATCGAAGTGGACATCGGCGACGAAAAACCGATACGTTGTCTAAACAATGTTCTCTATCTCTGGCATGAAGGCTCCGTACCGATAGGACTGTTGCTCCTTCTGGAAGGTTCACCGCCGATGCTGCACGTCGATATTGCCGTGCCGAAAAAATTTCAGACTGGACAGGAAATTGAACAAATTATGATGCGGTTCGAAGAAGCCTGTAAAAACTGCGAATCGTACAAACACAAAATCATTTCGTTTGAAGCCTCAGCAAACAATATCGACGTATCCGAAACAGCAATCAAGGTTCATCATCTTCGGCAGGTTTCGCGGGAGCAATTGATTTTGCCGGAGAAAACGGTTGACCTGCTGGAGCGGAACCTGCTGAAATTCGTCGAAAGGCGGCAACAGTTGAAATCGCTGGGATTGCCGACGAAAAAGGGCTTATTATTTTTCGGACCGCCCGGCACCGGCAAAACACATACCTTGCACTACATCATCGGGCAACTGAAAAAGGAATACACCACTTTTCTCATTACGGCGGAACAGGTCGAACATCTCGGATTGTATTGCGAACTTGCCCGGCTGGTAGAACCGGCAATTATCGTCTTGGAAGACGTAGACATTATCGCCCGGGAACGCGGCGGCAGTTCAGAACCAATGTTGAATAAACTGCTCAACGAAATGGACGGCATGAAAGAGGAGTCCGACTTGATTTTTCTGCTGACCACGAATCGTCCTGATGATTTGGAAGAGGCAATTCGCAACCGACCGGGACGGATTGATCAGGCAATTGAATTTCCCCGCCCGGACAAGTCGGGGCGGACAAAATTGGCACAACTTTATGCTTGTGGAATCGAACTCTCCGCAACGGAAGCGGAGTCCATTGCTGACCGCACCGAAGGGGCGAGTGCGGCGTTTATCAAAGAATTGATGCGCCGCTCGGCTCAATTTTTATTGGAACGAGATGAAGCCACTCAAAAATTCGAGACCGCCGATTGGGAAAACGCCTTAAAAGAAATGCTCACCGGCAGTTCTTTCGGTGTCATGAAACTCGGCGAAGCAGAGAAATTTATGCTGTAGGGAACCTCTAACAATCAATTTTTGCACTTTGACTTGGTGCCGAAACGCACCCAATCTGTACTTTGTGTCCCTTGCGTAACCCATGGCGTACTTTGCGGTTCAATCCGAACTCTTTTAACCGCAAGGGGCACAAAGATGGTACAAAGGACGCAAAGAATCTATTTTTGGAAGCTCCCGCAAACTTTTTAGCGGACTGCGCACACAAAAGAGACTACTTGCCATTTGATTCTGACTGATCTTAGATGATACAAAGCGATACAGTAGTTCATTTTGTGAAAATCGACTAGAGTTTTCCTTAAAGTCTTTTGCAACAAGGAGTTTTGGGAAAATTAAGGACAAACATACAAGTCCTGCCGACGGACACACTCTTTGCGGTTAAATTCTCTCCGTTTACAGCATAATACCCATCCATGACTTGGCACTCTTCCGCAGAGTCGGCACTGCTTGCTGTCCGGCGTAAAGCGATGAACGATGACTTTGAGGTCGCCTTTTCCCGGTAAATCTTCGTGTGGTTTTTCGTCCGCAATATGTTATACTGCCTGTATATTTCCTCAAAATACTTTCACACAAGCAACATGAACAGAAGGCATTTTTTACAGACATCACTTGCGTTGGCAGGCACCGGATTGGCAATGGGCGGACTCACTGCCCAGGAATCAAATGTCAATCCGAGAGACTTCATCTCGAACGGCGGAGAAGGACCTCAGAAACATCTCACGTGCTACCCCGACATCGAAGGGGGAAGGCATCAGTTGCATCAACTTTGGGTGTCGTACGATAACCATGTGCTGATGGCTTATCGGGCGCATCCCAGTCAGAAGTACCCGTTTTTCTCGCCGATGTCAGGACCGGTCAGCGGCTTACCTTTGGTCACGGAAACGGGACGACCGTGGCCCCACCACCGCGGAGTCTTTTTCGGACTTGACCGGGTGAACGGCGGCAACTACTGGCAGGGTGCTTTGAATGCGGGACAGATTATCTCGCAGGGACCTTCCTTTGCCAGAGAAAATGGTCAACACAAAATCACGGCAACGTCCGCCGAGATCGTTGACCATTGCCTTTGGAGTCAAGGCGACAATGATCCGATCATTGAAGATGAGCGGCGGTTCGCGGTCAAAGTGGTTGATGACCGGCGGTACATTCTCGATACGGAGTTCGTGGTGAAGGCATTGACCGACATCACGGTTCTGAACACGAATCACGGGCTTTTCGGAGTGCGGTGTTCACACGATTTATCTCCGGTCGGCGGCGGGGCGATGCTGAGTTCGGAGGGTGCCAGAGGGGAAAGAGACACACTCGGCAAACCGGCACGGTGGATAGCGTTCTATGGAAAACGTGCCAAATTGCAGGAAGACATCGTGGAAGGCATCGCGGTATTCTGCCCGTCGAAAGCACCGCATCCGCGGTTTGAGAATTGCCCTTGGTTCACCCGGGACTACGGCAACATTTCGCCGACTCCGATGAATTGGCTCGGCGATAATCCTTTTACGTTGCCAAAAGGGGAGGAATTGCGGTTGCGGTATCGCGTGGTTGCCTTTGGCGGCACACCGGCGGAAGCGGGACTGAATGACCTTTGGACAGAGTTCGACCGGGCAGGTTGAACGCTGCTGCCCCGTGTCTTAAATAGACCTTTTCTCTAACCCTCAAAATTGTCATTCCGGCGCACGCCGGAATCCAGGAAAACAGTCTGCAAGCCGCTCATGTGGATTCCGGCTTGCGCCGGAATGACAGGTTAGAGAAAAGGTCTAATGATATAGAGGGAACCTCTAACAATCAATTTTTGCCTTTTGACTTGGTGCCGAAACGCACCCAATCTGTCCTCTGCACCCCTTGCGTAACCCATAGCGTACTTTGCGGTTAAATCCGAACTATTTTAACCGCAAGGGACGCAAAGAATCTATTTTTAGGGATTGCTTGCTTTTGCCAAAAAATGTGCTATACTCCAATCGAACTTAAAGTACCGTTCTGGTTCCATACCGGAGCGATTGAATTACGAGTACGTTAACAAACTTTTAAGACCGCTTCGGCGGACGGCAATTTTCTGCACAACGAACCGGGAAACCGGGCGGGAAATTATCGGTAACTGGTAGAGTTGCGTTACTTCCGCAGAGGGAGTGCGCGTATCAGTTCGCGGACAAAAATCAGGCTTGCGACCATGCTCCCCAAGCAAAGTAGCAATGCACCACTGTCGTTGGTGGGATTACCTCCGTTTCTTAAAAGGCGTGCCGCTCCCGTCTTGAGCGGACTCTTGTTGCCGTTTCTCGGCTTGAACTTATCCCCCTTGCGAAAATGTCAACTTGGTTTTATTACGATAATAGCGGTCAAAAACAGGGTCCTATTACCGACGGACAACTCAAAGAACTTGCTATGCGGGGAACGATTACCGCACAAACAGTCATCGAAACGGAATCGGGAAAGTCCGCTCCCGCCGGCAAAATAAAAGGCTTGACATTTCGCGGAACAACGCCGCCCCGAGCAACCCCGCCAGCCGAAAGTCCGTTTGTTGCCCCGTTGCCGAATGCACACCGAGGAGCGCAACCAGAACCGCAGAGTCTCCACACGCCAATCGCCAAAAACAGCACAGGCTCAATTTGGGTAACGCTGATCGGTATCGTACTTATATCGTCTGTTTGCTTTGCGGCGTGGAGTATATTGGGCGGCTCACGTGATGAACAAATGGTAAGGGCACCGGGTGAAAATCCGCAACCAGCACCGGGACAGCCACCAGTAGTAGCAACACTCCCCAAAGACGAAGCAACGGCACTCGCAATGATAATACCGCCTAATGATAATGGGATTTATTATTTCAATTCGACATCCGTTAACGTTGACTGGGTGTATGTCGATAGTAACAACATCGCAAAACAGCGTGAGTATCCTGGACCGGACGTTCGTATCATGGATAACGTGCGCTCTGTATACTGTGTTACTCCTCAAGCGTATTTTTTTATAACAACTAACAACGAATTATGGGCAATGGGTTCCAATTATTGCGGCTATATTGGCGATAACACCGGCTTGGACAAATCGGAGCCAGTGCTCGTGATGAAAGATGTCGCTAATTTGTACTTTGAGCAAACGAACCCTCATGCATGTGCTGTATATGCCCTTAAGACAGATAAGAGCCAGTGGGGGTGGGGAAGACTGACAAAAGATGACGACACTACTACATACGCTCCCATTAAAATCGAAGATACATTCAACTATAATCAACAGTTATTAGTCGACCACATCTCTACGCGGAACGGCAATTTGGAAATCTATCCGATGATTGATTTGTCGAATGATATAGTAGGGAAGTTAGGTGGCGAAAATAACATCGTAACCTCTATCGAAATCAGAGGCAGACATTATGCCGTAACAAAGGATGGAGTTCTTTGGGGATGGGGACGTAACGAAGGTGCTCTAGGTGATGGAACAAGGGCTACCAGAGACGAACCCGTAAAGATTGCGGAAAATGTCAAACGTCTTTTGCCGGATCATTTTATCACTCACTCGAATGATTGGTATCAATACAGTAGTTATACCGGGAGCTATAGACCTGAAATAGTCCAGCGCAATGTCCTTTTTAACCGCCAGTCGGGTGGGTGGTATATGCCAGATGGCAAGCTATACATGGGCAGCGTCCATGGAACAAGAAGTGACCAAAAACTCCCCAGCATCGTTCGAGCATCGGATGGTAAAGTCATTGTTCCCAGACCGGAGCAGATTGTATTGCGGGATATATCCCAATGAAGGCAAGACGAATAACACAAAATTTCCAACCCCACAATTAAACCAACCCATTCATGACCACAACAAGTTCACGTCGTTCATTAAGGATCAAGTCCCGGCTGTCCTGTCCGCATTGTTGGCGGGACTTTCCGACGGATCAACTTCTGTCCATTGCAGAGTCGTTGGATTTACCTTCCGATCCCAAATTGCCCCGTGAGCGGCTCCGCTTTTTGCCGCAACGGTTCAATTCGGCATGCGTCGCCCTTGACCAGCGCGAGGTCGCCAGCGAAAAAATGGCATGTCCCGAATGTCATTTGCCGATTCCCCCTTCGTGGCTCCATCTGAATAACTTTTTTCTGTCGATTGCCGGCGCACCCGCCTCGGGAAAATCTTATTTTCTCGCTTCCATGACCTGGCAGTTGCGTAAAACAATGGTACAAAGTTTTCATACGCTCTTTACCGATACTGATCCGCAATCTAACCGGCGGATTGTTGAGTATGAAACGACTCTTTTCACCGGCAGCGACGATCCGCAGAAATTAGTGCGCATTGATAAGACCGAAGTGAGCGGCGACATTTACAACAACACAATCGTTAACGGTATTCCGACACAATTAGCGCAGCCGTTCACCTACACAACGAAACCGATGCCGAATCATCCCCTTTTACAAAGGGCAAACAAAACCCAGCAGGTGGTCTGTGTGTATGATAATGCCGGCGAACACTTTTTGCCCGGCAGGGACAGCGTTGAAGCACCGGTAACGCGGCATCTGGCACAGTCCGATGCGCTGCTCTTCATTTTCGATCCGACGCAAGATGTCCGTTTCCGATCCGCATGCACGGAACCGGTGAATGACCCCCAAATGAATCCGCAGAACGACACAGAAAGCGAAACTCAAAAACGTATCCATTCGGTTCGGCAGGAAGTCGTGTTAAACAATGTGCTGACGCAAATTCGGAACTTTAACTCTTTGCCGCCGCACGAAAAGATCAACATACCGCTCATCATTGTACTGGCGAAATACGATGCGTGGATACAGTTGGGAAGGGAAAAATTCCCGAAAGGCAGGGCACCGGAAGATCAGCATCCTTGGCACATGACCTCCGATGGGATTATCAAATACTATCACTCGGAAAGAGTGGAGAAGTATTCGCAAATATGGCGGACGATGCTGCTGGACTTGGTTCCGGGACTTGTTGGAGCAGCGGAGGCAGAAGTGGAAAATGTTACGTACATTGCAGTGAGTTCGACAGGCGGTCCGCCGGAGTTCGGCGAACCCGATGCAGACGGCATCCGTCCGCTTTGTTACCGCCCGATCAATGTAAAGCCGATTTGGGCAGAAGTACCCTTTTTACACGCACAGTATCTTGCGAACAAAAGTACCGTACCATTTGTCAAAGACGGAAAAGCAACAATGTAAGGAGGCGATCAGATTATGATTCAAGAGTTAATATCGACATCAGCACCGCGTTGTTTGGACGGCAATGCCGGCTTTGGGATCGTTGCCCAAACGCAAGGCATGTCTCCGAATGTAAGCCGGGTTGTCAATGCGCTCAGCGGCTACACCCATATTGCCGCACCGGGCAGCGTTAAGAATCCGGTCATCTACCTCCATGCGATACGGCAAACCGGCGGAATGTTACTGCATATCATTTCCCGAATCGCCGATTGCGGAAACGATTACAGCGGCAGGTCAAACCGAATTGCACACCATTGGATTATTGAAGAAGGGGACATCCGCTCTTTGCCGGGCGGTCCAGCCGAGTTGACAGCACAAAACATTTTCCGTTCTCAATGGACGGAAAAGCCGTCTGTACTACCTCCCAGAACGTTATCCTCCACTGATGTTGTGCCGAAAAAATGTACGGCTTGGGAGCAGATGACCGGCGATGCCGGCTGGGGAGGAATCGTTGCAGAACGTGCAGAAAAAAGAGACCCGATCAGTATCATTTTTTCCCCCGAACAGAGCGGCATCCATCTTCGGACATTGATTGGTGAGGCATTAGGATTGCTGCCCTCATCGGTACGATGGGGTATTACGTTCTGCACATACAGCATGAAGTCGCACGAGGCGGGGGGCGGCAAGATTCAGATCAAGTGCTTTTTAGCGGGTTCGGAAGAGTCCCAATTTGCCCGGCAATCGCCGGATACGTTGGTGATCGATTTACGGCAGCGTCAGGGAGCGGCACCGGCGGGCAAGTACGTCGAATTGGCTCGGGGAACGGTCAAACCGCCGCCGAGCGTGCCGACGGCAGGAACGTCGGCTCCATCAGATACTGCGGTACGCAACGCGCTGCAACAAGTGGCATCTAAAAAATCCCATGCGGAAGAAGTTTTTCACGTGGAACACGTAGGAAGCCGACATTATGCGAAGCCAAAGAGCAAGAATTGGAAAATATATCTTTCTTATGGAGTGCTTATTCTCCTTGTTCTTGGACTGGGCGCAGGACTGTTGCAACAAGCCGGTAAAATTGCAAGGATGCAAGATGAACGGGATTCGATATCGGTAGAATTAAAGAAAGAAGAGGAATTACACGAGGAGACACGAGGGGAATTAGGGGAAAAAGAGAGATCACTCGTACTGAACGCAGAGAATTTGAGACAAGAACGAGAAGATAAGGAAAAAGCACAAGAAAAGGTAAGGAAGCACAAACAGACAATACAGGATCGCGATAAAGAGATAATCGAAAACAAACGGCGAGCGATTGCCTACAATTTAAGCCAAATACAGGCTCGCTGGGAAGGGCTTGTATTACATTCGGGGAAAAATAACGACGAACCCTTGACTTTGGAAGATACAGATTTCCTTAATAATGATGATTTTCGAGATAATGTAAAAATCGAATATGATCCTTTTGTTGATTTGAAGTCGCCAAAAACGCATGAAAAAATTTCGGATATTACTTTTTACGTTGATGATTCCAAACTACCCATGATTTTCAAATTGTCTTATACGTATCATCCCGACTTGGAAAAAGATGAAAATGACGAATTAAAAATTGGTGAAGATGGTGATCCTGTGATGAAACTTGTGAAAAGATCAAAGTTTGAGATAGCAAGAATCGAACTTACAGGCAGTGGACTACAGTTTACATGGATAGACGATGTAGAGAACAGAGATACCCTCGAACATTACACCGAAAATGAGGCGTGGTTTCAGATAAAGAATCGAATTTTGCTCGCCAAGTTGAAAATATCCATCGGTAACGCTTCCCGTAAGATAGATTTATGGACACCAGAGCCTATGTCCATCTCTACCGCATCGCGCCGAGGGGATTCGCCAACAATGCGGGTTATTGCGGATGATGAAAGCAACTACCTCTTCGAATTGACAACAACCACAACTAGTAGCCCATTTCCATGGGATCAGACGACTAATCTAGATGATGTGTCAGAAACAAAAATTAACACTTTTGTTCGTCCTTCACCACAACAAGAGATTCTGAAACGCACATACCTTGTGAACCCGGATGGCGACGATTTACTGTTGTTTCGAGAAATTCGAGAAAGCAAATAATACAAACACTTTACGACCAACTATATGCCTGACTTAACAAACCTTATCGAAGACATTCGGACGACCTTGGCGTACTCCAATATGGTCTCTCCCGACAAAATGCCGGGGTATGCCAGGCAGTATGCCGAAGAGTGTACCAAATTGAACGAGCGGCTTAGACAATGTTTGCCGCATCTTCGGGGCGGAAACGTTGCCGAAGCCGTTCGGCTTTCGGAAGCGTCCTCTCCCAACCTTACCGAAACGTACAATTTGCTCGATTTTGAGGACAGGCAAGACTGGATCGATGTTTGCAAAACCCTCGGTCTCGAAATTCCGCCGCCGCTTGCAGTGCACATTTTTCAGGAATTGAACGATGCTTATTTGCAGATGGCATCGCTCGAACCATTATTGAAATGGCATCGGCTCTTTAATAGAAATAGTTCGCCGACCCGTGATCGGCTTGCTGTGTTGCGTTCCATTTCGAAAGCAGACCCCATGAATTTCTATTGGCAAACCGACCAGGAAGCGTTAGAGAGGGTCAGAATCAAGGAACTCGGAAGGGATATTGCCGATACACTTGCCAAAAAAGATATGTCCCGGTTGCAAGAACTCTATCGGGAACTGACGGCTCCCGGATGGAGAACTTCGCCGCCGGCGGAGTACCGGCAAAAAATTGCTGTTGCCGTTTTGGAAAAGAATGCTGACGAGTTGATGAAGCATTTTACTGCATTCGATTACGACAACGCTGCTGTGGTTTATCAATCTATGCAGCAAGTCCTTTTTGCCAATAAAATGAAAATGCCGGCGGCGGTTGAAACAAATATCCGGGCGGCAGTGCAATGGATACAAGAAGAGACCGTCAAAACAGAACATCTTGACCAATTCCAACAGGAAATCGTGGAACTTCGGGAAGCCCTTGATGTTTATACGCCGCGGCAGGAATTGGAAAATCTTCACTATGCGCTGAAAAATACAGCAGTTCAGGTCAATCAACCGGTTCCCAATGATTTGGAATTGCACTACCGCAGCCGAATGAATTATCTGACGAATGTGGAGAACCGCCGGTTCTATCTTGTGGTCGGCGTGTTTGTCGGTGCGCTCGTTTTGGTTGCCGCCCTTTTTAGTTATGCGTTCTGGGAAAGTTCTTTTGCCGAAGAGGTTGAGAGTACATTGGCAACATTACAGAAGATCGAATCGGAGAATCGGATTGACGATATTGAACGGACTCTCAGTGTCATCAAGGCAAATGTAGCAAGATTGCCGAAAGTGAAGCCGGTCATGACCCGGCTGCAAGAAATGCTCGACAAAGACAATATCCGGGCAAGTGAGTTTGAACGTTACTATGGTCAAGCAACCGCTCTTTTGATGGAGACGGTGCTCGATCGCGAAGGTTTGCAAGCGGCAAAGTCTGCGGTCGATCAAGCCGATAGACTGAAGCGGACAGAGGACGAACAGATGCGCTTTATCGGCTTGAAGAGCAAATATGACCAGAGTGTTTCACAAAGACAGTTGGCAGCCGACAGGGAATTTAGCGAAAGGCTTGGTGATTATCGCCGGGAGTTCAACGCTCTTCCGCGGTCGGTAAATGAAGAGTATTCGGCGAACAACTTGATTGACCGGTTGAGTACGTTAGAGACCAACGTCAGGACTTTGTTGTCGCAATCTCCTGATATTTCGGAAGTACAAAAGCGGGAAGGCAACAGTTTGTTGAATTTGATACAAACTCGGCTACGAGCGATTCTGCAAAACACGTCGTCGGGCAACTCGATTGGACAACAGGGAGAAGAAGAAAATACCGTCGCACAGCCACTTGCGCCGGAGCCAACTTCTTTCAAAGACATTGCCGAAGCAGCCGCGCAAGGAACGCCGGACGATGTGCGGCATTTTCTCGACGAGGGGGGCGATGTCAACGGAACCTATCCTTATTCCTATGCCTATACAACAGGTATCCAGAGCAGAACGGTTGTCCAGAACAGAACGCTACTACACCATGCCGTAGAGCATAACCCTAATGTGGAAGTTATAAAGTTCCTTGTTTCCCGTGGAGCCGACCTCAATGCAAAGCATAGTGATGGGGGAGGTACTATGTTGCACTGTGCCGCATGGAATAATACCAATGCAGAAGTTTTGAAATACCTCATTTCCCAAGGTGCCGACATCAATGCGATACAGTACAACTACATGACACCGCTACACAGTGCTGCAAGCAACAACACTAATATCGAAGTTTTGCAATATCTCATTTCTCAGGGGGCAGATGTTAATGCGAGCAATGGTATTGTGTCTCCATTGTCTCTTGCATCCCAAAGAAATGCCAACGCAGAGATACTGAAACACCTTATTTCCAAAGGTGCGAATGTTAATTCGAGGGACAATGCCGGTAGAACCGCACTGGACTATGCCAGCACAGAAGAGAAAAAAGCGATTCTCCGCGAAGCTGGAGGCAAGCGCGGGAGCGAATTGTGAAATAATCACCGGAGTTCTAAAATTGTACATACGCTATTTTTGATTGAAAAATAAACAACATTTGAATTTTCTTTTTAATCCAGAGAACCCCTTAACCTTTTCCTTTACCATGCCTTATTATGTCCGCATTAACGGCAGGTCCCACGGACCCTTTGACGAGTCGAAACTTCTGGAATTGAAATCCAGAGGGACAATCTCCCGTACAACGGAAGTCTCCGAAAACGACCGCGATTGGTGTGCTGCTGCCGAAACGTTCCTGTATCCCGACCCTCTTCCGCCACCACCGCACAATGAACAGGAACCCCAGGAAATCTATGGCATCAGATCAAATGCCCAGATGGAAATCCCGGCGGAGATGGAATTCCGCCGATACGGGGGAACGGCTTCCCCGCCGCCCGAACCGTCCTCTATAGACATTAAGGGAAAAATCGGCTCGTTTGCCCAAAGAGTCGTTGATTCATTTGATGTTTCAGAACCGGGGTCAATACCATTGTTAAGCCGATTCACCTATATTTTCCTTGCCGCGATGCCCTTTACCGGTGTATTTGGTGTTCAGGATTTTTATGCCAAGCGGAATGGAGCGGGGGCGGTTCATATAGCCTGTTGGGCACCTTGGATATTTGTATTGCTTTCTTCTGTGTTCATCGCATTTCTGGGGGGATTAGGAATACATGTTCGGGTGGATTGGTTTCAACCGGCTTCCCTTCAAAGTGCAGAACGTGGAGCATATTGGATGTATCTCTTTTTCGTCGTTCTCCCTGTTGCCTCATACGTGATGGCATTGCTCGAAATCGTTTTTGTAACGAAGGATGGAGTCGGCAGAGAATTCGAGCGTTTTTAGAAACAGTGTGAATTGCAACCCTAACCAACAATGAAACTTCGTATGAGCGATATTTACCAAGACGATCGGCTTTCATGGATTCGGAATGATAGCGAATCATGGCTCGGTGTGCGCAGCAGCCGATTTACTGCCGTCCATTCCGGCTTGTGTGCAACCTTTGCGTTTGCCATGACGCTATTTTTTTATACTCTCCTGTATATGGCTCCGGGCAACTGGTTTACCGATA
>Ga0099364_10000543_pt1 | contig 64221 bp, 53 predicted proteins | sample TergutTh196P3_FD_73070 | JGI IMG/M metagenome (GOLD analysis project Ga0099364, IMG submission 73070) | Microcerotermes parvus P3 segment gut microbial communities from Pointe-Noire, Republic of the Congo - Th196 P3 | ecosystem: Host-associated > Arthropoda: Insects > Digestive system > Gut ... | reverse complement strand
GAAACTTCAAAATATCAACACCTATGAATGGTTTGAATTGGATATGAATCTTTTGGCGCATGACAGGGTTGTGATTGACACAAATAAGGGGCGGAAATCGGTCAAGCTGGTTCGCGGCGGGGTTGAGACGAATATTATTAATCATATGGTTTGGGGGAGCACTTTTTTGCAATTGGAGCCGGGGGTTAATGAGATTGTTTGCCAAGCGGGAACGGGGATTAAGTCGCTTTCGGTTACGATTAGGTTTTCGGAGAGGTATGGGGGAGTTTAGGCAATTGACAATTAACAATTGACAATGAACAGTTGACAGTTGACATTTTTGGGGGTTTTTAAAGATGTGATTGTATGTTACTGTTGAGGTGTGATATAGTTATAATCAAGGAGTTGATTTTATGAATGTATGTAAGATGGCGGCGGGGGTTTACCCCGAAATTTCGCTGCCTGGATTGAGCGGGGATTATGCTGATATTGAAAGGGCGGCGCGGATTTTTGCGGGTGACACGCCTTGGAAGACGGCTAAAAAATCGGGGCTTTATCATTCGGGGACAAGGAGTATTCACACGATTGGGACGGCGAAAATCCTCTGTGATTACTTTTCGCAGCTTATTTTCTCGGAGCAGCCGAGCTTTTCCGCGAGTAATGCCGAATGTCAAAAATTCCTTGACGGGGTTTTGAATACTTCGGGTTTTTGGCGGCTTGCGCCGGAGTGGCTTTCCTTTTCGTTCGCGTTGGGCGGAGGTGCTTTAAAGGCGCGGCTTTGCGGCGGGGAGGTTATGGCGGACTTTATTAACGCCGACAGGTTTATACCGATTTCATGGAGCGGGCGCAATATTGACGGCGGTGTGTTTTGCTCTCAAATGCGGAAAGGCGAACTTTGGTACGTTTTATTGGAACGGCAAAGCCGAAACTCAGACGGGGAGTACTTTATTGAGCATAGGCTTTTTCGGTCTAAGACATTTTCGCAATTGGGCGATGAATGTCCGCTTTCGGAGCTGTATCCCGATTTGCCGCCCTTGGTGATTTGCCCGGATGCGCCTCCGCTTTTCGCTTACTTCCGCCCGGCGGGGGCTAATAATCTTCATCCCGATTCGCCGGTCGGGTTGTCTGTTTTTGCAAATGCCGTTGATACAATTAAAGCTCTTGATGTTGCGTTTGACAGCTTTGCGCGGGAGTTTATTTTGGGGAAAAAGCGCATTATCGTGCCCTCCTCCTGCGTGCAGACCGTTGCCGATATTGCTACGGGAGAGCTGAGGAGGTACTTTGACGCGGACGATGAAGCTTACGTTGCCTTAAAATGCGATGAGGAATCCGATTTGAAAATTATCGACAATACCGTAACGCTTAGGGTTGACGAGCATATCAAGGCAATAAATGCTCTGCTTAACCTGCTTTGCTTTCAAACGGGGTTATCGGCGGGTGCTTTATCTTTTGATGAAATAAGGGGCGTTCGCACGGCAACTGAAATCCTCTACCGCGACAACAAGACTGCCGCCGCCGCAAAGGCAAATAAAAATTTGCTCACGGAAGCCTTTGAACCGCTCGCTAAAGCCATACTTTACTTAGGTGCGGCAAGCGGCGCGATTCCGCGTGACAAAGCCGCCGAATGTTCGGTAACGATTGGTTGGCACGATGGCATTGTATGCGATGACAACACGTTAATTGACAATAATATTAAGCTTGTGAATGCAGGGCTGAAGTCAAAGGTTTCCGCTATGATGGAAATTTTTAAATGCGATGAAGAAACGGCAAGAAAGGAGTTGAGTCAATTGACAATTGACAATTGATAATTGACAATTAATTTAAGAGGGCGCGCTTGTGCGTGTTTGGCAGGCAAGGAACGTATTCGTGGAGTGCGGAAACGCACATTCGTAGGATGCGTATTTTTTATTGAACAGGCTCTAAGAAAGGAGTGATTATTTTGACGGAATATGGTTTTTTTTCATCAATGGACGGGGACAGGGTTTACAGTGATATTGATTTCGCAAATTATTACAAGGCTTTGGTTTCAAGCGGGGTGATATTGTCCTCCGCTTCGGCTTTGCAGGTTACGGCGGGGGTTAATATGACGCTTAATATCGGAGATGGAGGGGCTATGCTCGAAGGGCGTTGGTTTCGCTCTAAGGAGGGTGAAAAGGTAACTCTGCCGAATGCGAACGGAGTTAATCCCCGATATGACAGAGTTGTCGTTCGATGTGATTATGCGGACAGAAAGGCGGGATTTGCGGTTATTTCGGGGACGCCTGCGGCAAGTCCTCAGATTCCCGCAATTGTTAGGGACGGGACTTATTTTGACATATCGCTTGCCGTTGTTTTAGTCGGGGCGGGCACTACGAGCATTTCGCAATCGGCTATCACCGATACCCGCGCAGATAAAAATGTTTGCGGGTTTGTGACGGGGCTGATTGACCAGATTGATACGACGGATTTGTTTTTGCAGTTTGAGGAGCAGTGGCTGGAGTTTACCAGAAGCTTGGGGGGCGCAAATGTAACTATAACTACCTTTGACGCTCAGGCTAGGGAATGGATTAAGTGCTTAAGTCCTTATAATATGTGGGTGAGAAGCTCGGGCTTAAGCGGAATGATGAAAGTGGGGGTATAATGATGACACCAACAACAAGCAGGTCTTTAAGGAGAGTATTTACATCAAGCGGGACATTTACCGCGCCTAATGACGGGTGGTATAAGGTAATTGCTTTGAGCGGCGGGGGTAACGGCGGGAACGGAGCGGGTGCTTCGGGTTCTTCTCAGTACGCCGGAGGCGGCGGTGCTTCGGGTTCGATTGCAATCTCATGGGTGTATTTGCTTGCGAACACAAATGTAAGCACCACCATTACAACAACCACGACTGCGGCGGGAAGCGGAAACAATGTCAGCTTCGGTACATATCTGACTGTAGCGGGCGGCGAGGGAGGAACAAATGCAACCGCCTCAGCAGTAGGGCAGGGCGGACGCTCGGCGCACTCCGTATCCGTACTCAGACCGACCGTTCAAGATACCTTCGGTGTCGGCGCAGCTCAATCAAAGAGCATTGAGGAGAACTTTGAAAAGGAAATTTTACCGTATTTTATCCCGGTCGGCTTTAAGATGAGAACGCAGAGTGCCACGAACATGACGGAGGTAAGTGCTCAAACCTCGCGCGGCGGAGACGGGGGAACCGGCAACAGTGCCAACTCAACACAAACCGGCATCGGTGCCGGCGGTCCGGGCGGCGGCGGCTTTAAAGTAATCGGGCAGGGCATTACCGTTTACGGAGCGGGCGGTAACGGCGCGAACCGAACAGGCGGAACTGACAACAGCCGTGGAAACGGCACTGCCGGAATCATAATAGTGGAAGGGTAAGGCTGTTAATAATTAACAATTAACAGTTAACAATTAACAATTAAAAGGAGGTTTTTTTATGGTTATGTTTGCCTATGTAACCTTTGAGAATTTAGTCGGGGGTTATGAAAAGGAAGTTGACGAGAGAGGGTTGGCGTTAGACGAAAGATACGCGCCGGATTATGTTGCGCGGCTTGTTCGGCTGAATGCTCAGACGGAGGAAGAGGCGGAGCTTGAAGCTCCGATTGGTTGGGTTTATGACCCTAGCACGGGAGCTTTTAGCGAGCCGCCTTCGCCGCCCGAGACAGACAATGATTCAGACAGCGAAGCGGATATGATTCCGTAATGGCGGCAACCTGCCGCCTGTAAAACAACAGTAGGATGGTGATTTTGTGGCTAAAATGAAAGCTTGGTTTATAGCGGCGGGGGCTGCCTTGTCGGGGTGGCTTGGGATTCTTGCCGTGCCGATGGCAATCCTCGTCATCAGCAATATTATCGATTATGCAACGGGGATTGCCGCGGCAAAATATCGCGGCAATGAAGTTAATTCAAGCGCGGGGCTTCGGGGGATTGTGAAGAAAATTTGCATGTGGCTTTTAGTTGCCGTAGGTATGCTGATGGACAGCCTGCTCGCTCACGCAACGGTTCTTATTGTTCTTGACGTTGAAACGCATTTTGTTATTGCGTCCGTTGCCGCTCTTTGGCTGATTGCAAATGAATTCATTTCCATTTTGGAAAATATAAACGACATCGGTACTCCGTTGCCGCCGTTTCTTATGAAAATGGCACTAAGCATCAAATCTCAAGCCGAAAAGCAGGCTGATATAAAAACCAAATAAGCAACTGCTTATTTAAAATATTTTTAATTTGCTAAAATATAGCCGTTCAACCTTAAATCAATTGTTTTTAGGTTGAACGGCTATACATGCAAGGGAAGGAAATCACAATGAAAATTCAGGAAATGTTTTTAACGGCAAACCCATTCAGCAGACCGGGTATTAAGCTCCAAAAGGTAACAAAAATAGCCGTGCATTACGTAGGCAACCCGAAAAGCACGGCTTTGAATAACCGAAATTATTTTGAGAGCTTAAAGGATAGGAAAGACCGATATGTTTCAAGCCATTTTATAGTCGGCTTGGAGGGCGAGATTATCCAGTGCATACCGCTCAACGAATGGTCATACTGCACAAATCAAGCAAACGGATATTCAATCAGCATAGAAACCTGTCACCCCGATACTACGGGAAAGTTTAACGATGCCACGGAGAAATCGCTTGCGTGGCTTACTGCTTACTTATTGGACAGATTCGGACTCACGGTAAACGACATTATACGGCATTACGATGTTACGGGGAAGCAGTGCCCCTTATATTATGTTACCTCTTCGGCGGCGTATTCGCGCTTTAAGGGCATGGTAGCGGCGGAGCTTGCAAAGCTTAGGGGAGGGGAGGCAAGTGTTCTGCAAAATGAATTTGATACGGTCAACACGCAAAGGCTTTATTATGTGCAGGTCGGGGCTTTCAGCGTTCGCGGCAATGCCGAAAGCTTTCTCCTTGAAGTTAAGAAAAAATACGGCGATGCTTTTATCAAGCCGTATAATAATATGCTTTACGTACAGGTAGGCGCGTTCGGCATCAAGAGAAACGCTTTGAATTTCCTTGATTCCGTAAAAAAGGATTATACCGACAGCTTTATTAAGGAATTTTAGTTTCAATTGACAATTGATAATTGAAAATTGACAATTAGGGATTAAGTATCCTTTTTTGAAATAATTGACAATTGTACATTGTCAATTATTTTAAGAGATGTTTGCTATATGCTCGTCAATCGCGCTGATTAGTTTTGCTTTCGCCTCAAAAAGCGCGGCTCCGGGGAATTGGGCGGCAGCCATTGTTTGGTGTCCGCCGCCGCCTAATTTTTCCATAATTACATGGACATTCATCCGCCCCAATGAACGCGCCGATATATTAACTCCCTTAGAGGTGCGGAAGATGACAAAGCTGGCATCTACGTTTTCGATTTCAAGAAGCTCGTCCGCCGCTTGGGCGGAGGCTATGCGGGTATCCGCATCCGGCTCATCATCAACCGATATGGCGCAACGCTCGTAGATTTCGGCTGAACAAATCAGCTTGGAGCGTTTTTGTATACACCCCACGGAGTTTGCGAAAAGACCCTTTACCGCCAGCATGTCCGCGCCGAGTTTGCGGAGAAAGGCGGCGGCTTGGAAAGTTCTCACGCCGGTCCTCATGATAAAGTTTTTAGTATCAAGCATGATTCCTGCCAGCATGGCATCGGCGTAATAGCTTTGCAGTTTTTCTATGCCGCTCCAATATTGGATGATTTCAGCTACGATTTCGCAGGTGGATGAGGCGTAAGGCTCGTTATGAAAAATAACGGCTTTTTCTATATGGTTGACGGATTGGCGGTGATGGTCTATTACCGCCACTTTTTTGATTCGCTCCAAAAGCTCGGGATATTCAACTGTGTCCTTACCGTGGGTGTCGACTACGATTAGGAGGGCTTCATCGTCGATTCGTTTCAAAGCTTCGTCCATCGTGACGAATATATCGTCCTCACCTGTCAGATTATCTTCAAGGCGGTGTATAATCGCGCTTGCCAGCGTATTGTTCACATTCGTCACCATTCGGACATACATGTCCGGCTTCAGTATGCGAATCGCTCCGCAAAGACCCGCGCCTGCGCCGATGCAGTCCATATCGCTGTGTGCGTGACCCATCAGATATATTTCAGAGCTTGTATTGATAAATTCGGATAACGCATTTGCCACAATTCGGATTTTAACCTTGGTATTCTTCTCGATTCCTTTGGATACTCCGCCGAAAAATTCAAAGTCGGAATCTGATTTAACCGCCGCTTGGTCGCCTCCTCTGCCGTGCGCCATCTCTAATGCTTGACGCGCAAGTTTTTCGCTTTCGGAAAGGTTAGACGAGCTCATGCCTACGCCTATGGAAAGTGTTACAAGCGATTGCTCCGAAACGGGGATTGCCCTTACCGAATCAAGGATTTTAAAGCGGGCTTCAATGATTTCTCTCAGGCGGCGTTCTTCTAAAATAACAAAAAATCTGTCACTGGAGGTTTTTTTCAAAACACCCTTATGCTCCTCAAAATATGCTTCAAGAAGCCTTTCAACCCGTATCATAATACGTGCTTTTTCGTATTCCTTTTCGTTTGCAAGTATGTCCTCATAATTATCTACCGATATAAGCATTACGGATGGCTTGGAGTTTAAATATTCCGTTTCAAGCGCGATATAATCGCTCATATCTTCAAAATAAAGCAGGACGATTGTCGATACGACCTCGCCGGAATTGAGGTCCAGCTTTTCGGAGGCGACCGCCGTAACCTTAAATTTATCGGAGCGGAGCTCAACCGCTGTGTCCACATTATCCATAACAGCTTCCAGATTAATATCGGCGACCTTGCTGACGTGAACCCCAAAGGCATCGGGACCGTAGATTTGCTCTGTAAACGCCATGTTATACCAGATGATGATACCCTCATCGTCTACAATCGCGGCGGGGGCGGGGAAGCGGTAGAGCGCGTCACGCTCGGTAAGGTCAAGGTGTGATTCCGTTTCCGTTACAAAACGCCGCATACTTCTGCACACGGCTTTGAATGATAGTAAAAACGCAATCGCGGACAAAGAAATCAGCCCCAGAAGAATCCAGAAACTAAGCTCAGAAACAACCCCGTAAAGCGCGAACGCGCAAATCAGAGACACGCTTACCAAAACCATCGATATTATAAGAAATACCGTCCATCTTTTACCAGTCATTTTCAGAACTCCCGGTCATAAAAAATATCATTCATATTGATTTCACAGCCTGTAAGGACATAAGAGGGAATGATGTCTTTATCGGAATATCTTGTCATATCATAACCCTCTTTTTTAAAGATAACAACGTCCGTCAGCTTGGTATCGGGTTCTACAATCCAGTATTCGCGCACACCTGCTTTTTGGTACATTTTAAATTTATCAAGCTTATCCCGTCTTGTAGTTGACGGAGACGATACTTCAATGACCATGTCGGGCGCGCCTATACAGCCTGTGCCGCTCAGCTTATTACTGTCACAGATTACCACTATATCCGGCTGTACTACCGTATCATCGCCCTCATCCGTATTCAGCCTTACGTCAAACGGAGATGAAAAAACCTTACACGGCTTGCCTTCAAGAAATGCTCTGATTCTAAAGAATAATTCCCCCGAAACCATCTGATGCTGCCAAGCCGGAGCGGGTGCAAGCATAACCGCTTTGGGAGGTATCTCATCGTAGGGCTTTCCGTCAACGTAGGGAATCCCGTCTATCAGCTCGCATTTGAAGTTTTCATCCCATGTTATATAATCCTTATAGGTATAACGCGGCTCTTCTTTACGCAGGGGGCTCATAAAATGATTCACTCCTCATTTAAATCAATTGACAATTGATAATTGAAGTTGAACAGGGCTTAGAGCTAGAGCTCCATGATAATCGGCAGTATCATGGGGCGGCGTTTGGTTTTAACGTAGATATACTCGCTCAGTGCGTCTTTCATCTTTGCTTTTATGGCGTTCCAGTCGCGGATATTGCTTTCAAGGCTTTTATGAAGCGCGTCGGACAGTAATACCCGCGCCGCATCCATAAGCTCCTCCGATTCGCGGACATATACAAAGCCGCGCGATACAATGTCCGGTCCCGACAGCACCGAGCCGTTTGAGGTATCTATTGTGGCGACTACGATGATGATGCCGTCTAAGCCCAAGTGCTTGCGGTCGCGCAGAACTATAGAGCCTACGTCTCCTACGCCCAAGCCGTCCACAAAAACCCTGCCCGCCGTAACTTGAGCCGTAACCTTCATATCGATGCCGTCCGATTCAATTACGTTGCCTGCGCCCGGTATAATCACATTGCTTTTTTCAATTCCCAGTTCATATGCTAATGAGGCGTGTTTTTTGAGGTGTTTATATTCGCCGTGAATCGGTATGAAAAATTTGGGCTTTACAAGCGACATCATCAGCTTTAATTCTTCCTGACAGGCGTGACCCGAAACATGGACATCGTACATTGATTCAAATATAACCTCCGCACCCGAGCGCATAAGCTCGTTCACTACCTTGGTTACATGCTTTTCATTGCCCGGAATGGGCGTTGCGCTGATGATGATAAGGTCGTGCGCCGATATGGAAACGTCCTTATGCTCGCTCATAGCCATTCTTGTCAGAGCGGACATAGGCTCGCCTTGGCTTCCCGTTGTAATCAGCACGATTTTTTCGGGCGGGTAGCGGTTCATATCGTCAATGCCTATGATAATCCCGTTCGGGACTTTTAAGTAGCCAAGCTCCATTGCCGTTTTTATGACGTTTAACATGCTCCTGCCGAATACCGCCACTTTTCTTTTACAGCGCACCGCACTGTTTACGATTTGCTGAACCCGGTGTATATTGGAGGAAAAGGTTGCGATTATGATGCGCTTGCCCTCGGCATGGTGGTCAAACAGCCGCTCAAACGCGTATCCGACCGTCCTCTCGGAGGCGGTATGACCGCGCTTTTCGGCGTTGGTAGAATCGGACATCAAGGCTAAAACGCCTCTGTTGCCCAGTTCACCGAAGCGGGCAAGGTCAATCACGCCGCTTTCTATGGGGGTATAATCCACCTTGAAGTCACCCGTATGAATGACGATTCCGGCGGGGGTATGAACCGCTACCGCAACGGCGTCGGGAATTGAGTGGTTTACCCGTATAAACTCGACCGCCATACAGCCCATTTTAACGGTTTGGCGCGGTTTTACGACATTAAGCTCCGCGGATTTCAAGAGGTTGAATTCGCTCAGCTTGCCTTCTATAAGACCGATGGTAAGCCTTGTCGCATAGACGGGGGCTTTCACCTTTTTTAAGAGGTAAGAAAGCGCGCCGATGTGGTCCTCATGCCCGTGGGTGATAACGATTCCGCGCAATTTGTCGGCATTTTGTTCAAGGTAGGTGAAGTCGGGGATTACAATGTCTACCCCCAGCATTTCGCTGTCGGGAAAGGCAAGCCCGCAGTCTACGATAAACATGTCATTCGCGCACTCAAATACCGTAAGATTTTTGCCGATTTCGTTAAGCCCGCCCAAGGGTATAATTTTCAGCGGTGTTTTTTTTGAGGAACGATGATTAGTTTGGTAGCCCTCGCTTACCGCGGCTTGGGCTTGCACTGCGGGCAGGGGCTCGGGTAAAGCCGCTGACGCCGCCGCTGTCGTTGCTGTCGTCGCTGTCGTTGCCATCGTTGAATGAGTGCTGTTTTCGGGATGATTTTTTGATAAATTGGATTTTTTAGAGGGATTTTTTTTGGTAAAAAAGGCTCTGCTTTTGAGCGATTCCGTTCTTTTGGGCTGCTGCTTATTGAAGCCCTGAGGATTTTCGTTTTTAGTCACTTCTTATGACCATCCTTTCCTTTGCGCCTTGGATTTGTTATATTACCAAACGCAAACAAACCGCCTTAGTTAACGGTTTTTCAATTCTCAATATAGTCCGAACATAATAATTATTTTTATTATACACTAAAAAATTGTAATTGTCAACTGAAAATAAAAATAATTACGTGATTTTGACAATGACTTGACCTATGCGCGGGTGTATGTTATAATAAATCAAGATACCATAGCTTTTGTTTATCATGTAATTTTGCTCAAAGTTTTATAGCGTGTTTTGTGCAAAACGTAAATTTTCTTGAAAGGGATTATCTGAATGAGCGTTGCGCCTATTGAGCTTAGGTACGATGTTCATTTTTATTTTTTGAGAGAAAGTACCGACACGTAACGGGTGCTCAATAAAATATCGCTGTACATTTCGGGTAGGAAACGACAAATTTCGCAAGGGTTATGGTATAATGTATTATACTTATAAAGGAGACGGATTATGTTAGGGCAGAGATTGAAGGGGCTACGTGAAGACAACGATATGACCCAAGAGGATTTAGCTGAAAAATTAAATGTATCATTACATACGGTGGCGAAATACGAAAGAAACGAGCGCGAGCCTAACGACTCGATGAAGGTAGAGATTGCTAAGATATTTGACGTATCGCTTGATTATCTTGTGGGGCTGTGCGACCAAAAGTGCAGCTATAATCGGGTAAATTCAATTTTTGTCCCCTACACGCTTGATGATGAGGGAGTTAGGAAGATACAGGAGTATATTGATATGGTAGTGGGGTTGAGGGAGAGTAGGGGGAGGAAGGTTAAGGTGGGGTTGTGATATTTTTTGCTATTTAAAGTCAATAATAAATAACGGAGGGGTTAAGTATGACGAATACTATGGACTTAACTAAACTGCAAAGCAATTTGGATCGCATGGTGCCAGAAGCCATTTCCGCTCTTGAAGCTGAAAAGTTTTTGAGTATAGCTAGAGAGGTATTTGCTCAAAATGATTATAATAATTTTGAGTATAACTATTTTATTAAACTTGAAGAATATGATTTTCAAACAATATGTATGATTAAGAAAGGAGTGTGACCGTCGTGATAGACACGTTACATAAAGAAAGTGCATTATCAACGATATTTATTCACAACCACCCACATAACAATGTTTTTGATGAAAAAGATATTAGTATTTTCTTGGAATATAAAGCTTTATTAAAAATGTTAGTTTATGGGATTAATGGTAATATATATGTTTTAATTAAAAATAATCCTAGGCTATATTTTACTAATTATGATAAAATTGTTGAATGGGAATTATTATTTAGTACTCTTCCTAAATTGATTTTTTCGATATGGTACGAAAAAAATAGTACAACAGGAGAGCTAAAAAAGGCTTTACTCTGTGACAGTGTTGATAATATGTTTAAAATAAATTGTAATTTGTCTAAAATTTATTTTAACTTTATAAATGAGTTTTTAAGTGACAAAATTAGCTTTGCATACTTTCCTAATGATTTGGAGGTGATTTAGATGTTTGATTTTCTTTATGATAAAAATTTGCTTTCTGAACTCATAGATGATGTGGAAGAGAAGATAAATGAAGGCTTTTCATTCACAAATGAGTTATCACGAGTGTTTGACGAAATTGATAAAATGTTTGATAAGCGAATAGCAGATAATGAAGAGGTTGAGGATTGGGAAACATGGGAAAAATCGGAAAACAGCAGCACCTATAAGCCCTTTATTATACATGTAGGACGTAACTTTGCACATCGCTATCGCGACATATCAAAAGTGAAATTTAAAATGATTTCACTATCATCTAATATTTTAAAACGTGAAAGGACTAGCTAATATGAAAACAATCAATTTTTACTCTTATAAAGGGGGAGTAGGCAGAACCCTTTTATTGTCTCAAACGGCACGTTGCCTAGCGGCGTTAGGAAAAAAGGTGGTTATAGCTGACTTTGATTTTGATGCACCTGGTATCCCTTTAAATTTCGGGGTTGACATATGCGAGGTTGAAGGCGGTCTTTACAACCTAATTTATGATGAGGTCTATCCTAGCGACAATGAAAGCCCAGAAGAGCGTAACTTTAATGAACGCCTTAGTTCGTATTTGAAACCCGTTAAAGAAATCTACGGAAAAGGAAGTGTACACATCCTTCCGAGCGGTTGCGTTAGCTTGGGCTATTGGAATAATATATTTCGTGTTAAATGGCTTCGACTTCTCTCATCAAAGTCTTCTGAAGAATCAAAATCATTATTTGTTCAAATTGTCAATGACAATTTGAAACCTGCTCTAATAGATATGGGAATAGACTACTTTCTCATTGATTCAAGAGCAGGGATAACCTATTACAGCGAGATAGCTCGTGAAATTGCCGATGTTGAAGCGGTTGTTTTTTGTCCTAACATAGAAGCTATTTTTTCTTTAAGAAATTGGCTTTTGCCTTTAATTACCGCTAACATAACTAATAAAAGGGTAGAATTAGAAGAACCCATAACAAGTCGCAAAGATAATGTTTCTGAAGTAGAATCGGAAAGCTTATATGTATTTGTAGCAAGTCGTATGCCACCAGAGTTGCCAGACAAAAAGAAAGACAAATTGTTAGAGATAAAAAGGCTGATAAAATCGCAGTTGGAAAGCGATATTTTTGAGTCAACAACGCTTTTAACTTTCGATTCGGATATGGAAACACAATTAGACCCTAATATAAGGTCTATGGATGAGCGTTATAAAAATGAAGCAACACCTAAAGTGTTGTTTCATGAGGAAGTTTTAATGATTCTTGCTTCCTTGTGTCCTGAAGTATGTGTTGGGCTATGTACAAACATCTCAGAATCTGATAAGTATATTAAGCTGAGGAAACAAGCTCATGCTTTGTGGAAATCAATTTACGGGTATGATTTTTCGATAACATATGAAAACCGTTTGTTTTCATTTTTTATCGGGGAAATGTTTAACCCTGATGACGAAAATCGTAATATTGCATTTAAAGTTGAAACATTTCTTAATTTTCTTAGTGATTTTCATAAAACTTTGGCGGAAGATTTGTTTGAAAAAGATTTAAATAAAGCTAAACCTATAATGGACCGAGCACTGTTTAATGCGGGCGAGCGATGCGGTGCAGCTTTTGGGACATCGCTTGCTACAGAACTTAATAGCAAAAAACGATTTGGAAGCGATGAAAAAAATATTAAAATTTGGTGTGAATTTGACACGCGAGCTGGTTTTGGGAAAATGACTTATGGGGAAGGGTCTGTGTTGTCAGTAGAAAATCTTTTCCTTTTAAATCCAAGTGGCGATAAGGTTCAAGATTATACGGAATTTTTTAAAGGCTACACTATAGGTGTTTTAGAAAATCTTTTGGGCAAGAAAGTGAAAAATGAGTTAAAAAACACTGGCGATGGCAATACCGTTAAATATAAAATCGTATTGGAAGAAAGGGTGGCTGTGCCTAATGCAAACTAAAAAAAAAGTTCTCATGCTCTGCACCGGCGGAACAATAGCAATGCTACATAAAGGCGGAGACCCCAAAAAACCGCTTACTCCTGCTAAATGGAAAGAAATAGAGGCTCACTCTCCTGCATTAAAGGAGCTTAACTTTGACGTTGAAACGCAGGAAATGGAGCTAATTGATTCATCGGATATGCACCCCGGCTATTGGGCTGATATAGCCAGAAAAATTAGGGATGAATATGCAAAATTTGACGGGTTTGTAATTTTGCATGGCACTGATACGATGTCGCATACAGCCTCCGCTTTGTCATTCATGCTCGAAAACCTTGACAAGCCCGTAATTGTCACAGGCTCTCAGCTACCGCTTGCTAAACCGCGAAATGATGCGGCGCAAAATTTGGTTACGGCATTAACGCTTGCGGCTTCAGATGGAGTGCCTACCGTGCCGGAAGTTTGTGTATTATTTAATAATAAGCTTCTTAGAGGGAATCGCTCCCGCAAAGTAAGTTCAAACGGGTTTGCGGGCTTTGATACGCCTAATTTAAGACCGCTGTCCGAAATCGGTGAACATATTACTCTTGATACAAAACTTATTAAGAAACCTGCAAGCGAAGGATTTTTCATTAGTGAGTTTTTAGACCCGAATGTTTTAATTTTCGATATTTTCCCCGGTATCAGCCCGCAAATCTTGCGAAGCGTTTTTTCAATTGAGGGATTAAAAGGTGTTATTTTACGGACATACGGCACTGGTAACGCTCCGACAAGTGATGCGCTTATGAAAGAAATTGAACGGGCTATTGAAAGGCAGAACATTGCTGTTGTTAATGTTACCCAATGTAATCAAGGCATGGTTGAGATGGGGCTGTATGATGCGAGCGTAAAGCTTTCACGCGCCGGAGTTATAAGCGGTGTTGATATGACCCCCGAAGCCGCTTTGGTTAAGATGATGTTTTTATTGGGGCAAGGGTATGACCGCGAAACGGTAAAAGAATTAATGCAAAAAGACCTCCGCGGAGAGCAAAGCGTTAACGTGTTTAACTTTATATATGAACTTAACGAAACAAAGGAAAGCGTTTGTAGCTTAAAAAACAAGACCGTTGCGGCAGGATTCGTAAAGGATAAAATTAAAAAGGCAAGTATTCGTTTAGGCGGCGTAAAAATCACTAGCGGGGAATCTCCAAACTTAGCATTTTTTATGAATTACCCCTCTGTTACTAAGGACACTCCGACCGACATTGCACAATGCCTTGGTGTAATAAACAGCGTTAGTGATGAAACCGATTTTATTTTAGAATGCACTCAAAAGGTTAAGCAAGTTATTATTCCGGGGCGTCCCGTTCAGCTCACAGTTGTAGCGCAAAACGGTGATATTTCTTGGGAAACGATTGTATTCTCAATTTACACGGATGCAATTGATTAATCAAACTAAATTCATACGGTTGCCTTCGGCATTGCCCAAGTGCAACCGTATGAACATATCGGGGGATTCATGCTATGATTGGGATTCATGCAGACATTGGAATAATTTCGGAGATTGATTATTATATCTCTAATGTTGCAAATACAGAGAAGTTAAGCGGTTGCACGGTGCATTTTCCGAAAACATCAAATGTGAATATGATGATAGTTGCGCTTTTGCAAAAGATGAGAGTTAAGTGCATTTTTTATGAATATGCAACAATAAGCCACGGCAATGATAGGGTAGTTTTGGCGGGCTCGGGCTTTAGCGCGGTTCATTTGAAAAGGGAAACAGATATAGTTGTCAACTCGGGTGCGGATAATTGGGAAAACTATGAAAACTGCATTACAATAAACACTTGGGAATACAAGGATAAGCCTTTGATTGATTCGGAGCTTTTCGTCAATAGGGATGAGTTATCGGCTAAACTGAAAAATCATGATGAGGATTTGTTTTTGGCGGTGCAGGCTGTGGGCGATATATATAATAGCGTTGTCGGTGGGACTTTTTCGTAAGTTTCTGCTATTTTAAATACATGAAGGAATTTATTTATGGAAACTGTTGTTACTAAAACGCTTCATGGATTAGGAGTTAAGTTTGTTGTAACTTCACATCAAAACCCTGCTTTAACGTGCGAAGAGGTTTCAAAAGAGCGAGGCGTAGCATTGTCGCAAGTATTGAAATGTATGGTTTGCAGTGACGAAGAAGGGCATTTTCATATTATGCTGATACCGGGCAATAAAAGACTTAGCAAGATGAAGAAAATCAGGCGCATTGCTAAAGTAAAAAAGCTTGACTTTGCCCCGCGCAATGAATTAAAGGATAAGCTGGGCTTAGTGGTAGGCGCGATTTCTCCTTTCCAATTTATGGGGAAGGCTAAATTTTATATAGACCAAACTGTCCTTGATGAAGACATGATTGACATAAGCTCCGGCTCCCTGAATGCCGGAGTTATGATAAAAACCAAAGACTTGGTCAATTTACTCGAACCTGTAATTTGTGATATTGTAGACAACAGAGAATTAATTTATACCTAAAGCCTTGCAAATTCCTTAATATATAAACAGCAAACTACACAAAATATACATTTTATTTTGTGTAGTTTGCTATTTTTCGCAAAAAAATAGTGACAAATGAAGAAAAATAAGGTAAAATACTATAGTACAATAAATTTATATTAGGAGGCAATTTATGAACATCGGTTTGAAAAACAAGGAAGAATCAGCAGGTAAAGCAAGCTTCGGCATAAAAAAAGCAATCGCCCTGCTGCTGGCGGGTGCTATGAGCATTTCGCTTATCAGTATGGCGGCGGTGGCGGAAGAGGAAGAACAAATGGCGGGAGGAGCAAGTGCAGCTGAACCTGATTATTTGCGCGATTCATCGGGCAAAAGAATTGGCGTTAAATCGGTAAAAATTGATGGTACGACTTACTTTGACATGAACGGCGGCGTAAAAAAAGAATACCCGAGCGCGCAATCGATGTACAGCCAAGCCTTGCGAAGCTCCCATGACAGCGGCACGCCCCTTGGCTACTGGTCACAGCTTGCATATCTCATCTTTAAAGCCAATCCGCTATATTCTACATACGGCTACGGTGCTAAAAACGATGACGAATTTGATAAAGCAATGGGGCGGAATGAAAATGACAGATGGCCCGATTTAATTGATGATTTTCAAAAAACATCACGCGGCGCGCGGGATAAAAGCAATGCGGCGTGGGTTAGATATACCGGCTTAGCTTCCGCTAACTCCCTATCCTCTGTAAGGCAAACCATGGCGGAAGAGGTTTCCAACGGCATAGTGCATGTATCAGCCGCGAATGTGCTGAGCCATAATAACGGCGGCGCATGTCTTGAAAAGCTTAACGACCCTACGTCGCGCCCTGTTCTTTACACCATAGTAACGTCAATCGATAAGCATGGCGGCACGTACAGATATGATTATAAATCCTACGGCATAGCCTTTTATGATTTCACCTTGACGCCCGTAAACGATGATAGCCTCTCATTTATTACGGCGGCGGAGGGCTACGGCTCAATTGAAGAAGCGTTTGAAAAGGGAGCAAAAGGCGTTACCTATAAATATGTACCCGACCAAAAGCCGGATGTAAGGAGCTATACAAACGAATCGGCTGCTGAAATGACTGAGAATACATCGCGCGATGTATCCATATCCGAGACGATGTCAAACAGCGTGTCTACTACGACAGGGCTTAAATTTACTCAGTCGCTGACACGCACAATTGAATTGGGACTTCTTGATATGTTCAAAGGCACTTTAACCAGACAGTTTACCGCTGAAGAACTGTTTCAATTTGAAAGGAGCACCTCGAATTCTAAAACGCATAACGATAATATTACATTAAACGGAAGCATATTAATGCCGCCTCATACAGGGGTGATTGCCGAGCTCTCCAAAGGTACTACTACGGAATCAACGGACTACAACTGCCCTATGGCAATCAACTATAAGGTCGTTATCTTCTCCATGGCGGGCGATGTTTACACCGCTATATCACCCCAAGACTGGAGCTTCCAGCGTCATTTTACCACAACCTTCGGCGAAATGAGCGGAAGTGCCGCCGCCGACATAAAAGCCAGCCGCAACGGCGACAGTCTTGCAAACAACACCTACGGCTGGTCAAAAAGCACTTCAAACCCCGTAAGGTCGCTTGATTGGGGTACGGTAAACGGCAAAACAGCGGCAAGCAAATCGAGAAGTGTCTCCGGCTCTTCAAGGATAGGCAGCTGGCTTTCCGAAAATGTTCCGATGTCTACTTACGGCGGAACTATGACCAATACCTACCCCACTTATAACCTAAAAAACAGGGATTTGTACCCGCTCTATCCTCTGAGAGAAACTATGTTTACCTTTACAAACATCTTAAATGTAGAGGGCGCGCCTTTTGAAGTCAGAGAATATGAAATTGATACGGGCAACACCCTTAGCCTTGACGGTACGCTTATCGGACTTAAAGGCTATAACGGAAAAACAGAGCAAAAAAACCATATTCTGTACTACGGCTTTGAGCCTAAATTCGGCTCGTGGGTCATGACGGATAAAAACGGTATCCCCGTAGGGAATACAACAACGCAGGGCAATAGTACGGTCACCGAAACCGATTACGCCAAGCTTACCTTTACTAAGTCAATCAGCCGAATTGTGCTTGAAACCAAAAAGCCGGGCGATGTCTATCTGAAATATGTAATTGACGATAATGTATACCGAAGCGACGGGCAGACGAATTACACCAAAAACAGCGAGCTTACCAAAACGGCGACCATACACGTTCAAGTCAGCGACCCCGTACACGATGGAACGATTGAGGTAACGGGAAGCGTAAACGGCACGCTCGGAGATGTAATAGACCTTAATTCAAGCGAAAGCGGCGTAAAAGCCATTGTTTATGACAAATCCGGCAAGGAAATCCTCGTTGAGCAATCAAGTATCACTTGGGAGCAGAAAAACCGTGCGGGATTAACGATAGACGAAAACAACCTTATGACGCTTGACGAAGTGGGCGATTTTAAGATTCGTGCTTGCTATATGGGCGTTTGGAGCGATTGGGTTGACGTTACGGTAAAGGTTGATGCAAAGGAAGTCACAGTCATCTCGCTCTACGTAACCGCGCCCGTAGAGGGCAAAACACCCAACAAAATCGCCACCTCTGACGAGGAAGGCTATACCTGCGATGTCGCTTGGAATCCGAATGACCGCCAATTCCGAAGCGGGGTTTATTACACCGCGAATATGACGATTACGGCGGAAGAGGGCTACGAATTCGACGATGATGTGGTGATTACCGTAAACGGCGAAACGGCGAAAATTGTCCGACATACCGCAACTAAAATCGCCATTTCATACAACTTTGATGCGACCCCCTCATTATCAAGCTACGCTTATGACGATTCATCCGGCGGATACGATGAACTCATCGTATTTGATGAATATGATGTATGCCTAATCAATGACTTGATGTCCCCCGTGTTTGAGCCTTTCGGGAATACGTTGGTTGAAATTTTTGATGGGGAATAGGGGGAACGCTCCCCCCTCGCTCCCTCCGCCGCCTGCGGGCGGCACCTCCCTCTGAGAGGGAGGCTTAGGGGTTAGCCCCCCTCTTGGAGGGGGGTGTCAGCGTAGCTGACGGGGGGAGGGAGACCTAGGAGGTATTCGGGACGATGTGCATGTGCGGGACGGGCTTGCCCGTCCCCTACAAAATTTCCACCTACACAATTAGGGTTATGTAGGGGACAGGCTTGCCTGTCCCGTGCACACACGCAAAAAAAAAAAAAAAAAACGCAGACGGGACAGGAAAAAACTGTTGACAAACAAAGAAAAATAAGGTAAAATACTATAGTACAATAAATTTTACGAGGAGGAGCTTTTATGAAAAAGGCAATCGCCCTGCTGCTTGCTTTGGCTATGAGCGTTTCGCTTGTTAGTATGGTGGCGGCGGCTGAGGAGCAAGTGCCCGAAGAGCAAGGTCAAGAGCAACAAGAGGAAGAGGAACAAGAGCAAGAGGAGAAAGAAGAGCCGGAAAACTCCGAAGAGCCGCAAATGGCGGGGAGCTCAACAGAGGTTGATTATCTATTAGACTCAAACGGCAAAAAAATCGGCGTTAAATCAGCAAAAATTAATGGTATTACTTATTATGACCTTAACGGCGGCGAGAAAATGGCGGACGACATGGAGCCTGCAGAGCTTTACAAGAAAGCCATGTGGAGCGATGCTTCTGACGGAGGCTCTTTGCTTGGATATTGGGCACAAGTCGCTTATATGCTGTTTAAAGAGCACACGCACTATACCGTATACGGGAAAGGCGACGCGCGGGATACATTTGACCAATGGAAGGGCGGGAAAGAAGTAGGACAAGGCTTTCATGACATACAATGGCAGCTCACTTGGACGCAGGACAGCAATAAGGCATATGATGGTGACGGGAAAAACAATAGCCCAAAACGCCAAGACCATATGAATATTAAACAATTGAAAAGCGCAAACTCACTTAATGACGTGCGCCGCGCAATGGCAGGTGATATAGCGTCGGGTATTGGTTCGTCAACTGATAGAGTTCTTGATAGTATTGACGGTAACGTGGGTCTGCCTTTGATGACCGACACGACCAGAAAAACGGTACTTTACACAACTGCTACACATACTTATTGGTCTAACGATTTTATGAACAACAGGTGGAAGTTTAACGCCTATGGTTTGGCGTTTTATGATTTTAAGATAACCCCCATACTGGATAGTGGGTTGGAAATAATTACAGCGGCGGAAGGTTATAAGGATATTGAGGAAGCCGCTAAAAATAACGTGCAAGGGGTTAGCTACCAAATTACGGACAAGGAAAACTCTCTGGCAGTTTCACACACAAACCGCACCGGAGTTACAACAACGGAGGATACATCACGCTCTGTAAGTGTCACCCAAACATTGGAAAACCATGCTTCTTTTCACCATGATTATTCATTTACGGAATCGGTGAACACATCCTTTAATTTTAAATTTACGGAATTATTCAAGTGGAGTTTAGGATTTGAGTTTTCTGCCTCACAAATGTTTGGCTGGGAACATGGTTCTTCAGTTTCTGATTCTCAAACCCACACAGATACTGTCGCGTCAAGCATAGACCTGCCGCCGTATACAGGAATAGTCTCTGAGTTATCCACAGGGTTTATTACTGAATCTACCGAATATAACTGCCCTGTAGAAATCACCTACAAAGTTGCAATCTTCTCAATGTCCGGCGCGATGGCACCGGGCGATGGAGGTCAAGAGCATTGGGGTCAATACAACCAAAAAAATTCAGTCTTTATTTTCGGCGACAAATACGGAGATGCCGCCAAAGACCTCAGAGAACAACAATACAAAATGTATGCAAAAACTGACGGCAGTGGGGAGAAACCTGTTTACTCTATTTCAGACGCTGCTTGGAGTAACTTCAACAACAATCAAGCATACAGCAAGCAAAATTCAGGGCAGTTTGCGAAACAGTTCAGAAACGGCAATGCGTTGAAAGATACGCTGTATAACAACGTCCCTATGTCAACTCATGGTGCTGAAATGTCAAACACCCTACCGTCATACGGCATAGAGTATCAAGGAGATATTTATCCTCTGAGGTCACTTAAACATGTTATGTTTGCCGATTTAAATCCATACGGCACTGCTGATTTACCCGCCTACGGAACAAAGGAAATGGAAATGAAGGTGGGTGTAGACCTTGTCGCTGAAAGCTCAAACATAGGGCTCAGAGGCTATATTGATGTTCAAGACCAAATTAACCGCGTGAAATATTACGGATTTGACCCTCAATTCGGCTCATGGATTTTAACCGATGAGTTCGGAACGCCTCTTAGTACTCCAAAAAGTAACGGAAACGAAATAATAACCGAAACGGCTTCAGCAAAGCTTACTTATAATAGTGCCAACACCAAGTTTAAGCTCGAAGCAAAAAAACCCGGCATTATATACATGAAATATCTGATTGGCGAGAGTACATACACAAGTGATGAACAGAGGGGAACGTACACGAAAAATTCAGACCTTAGCGTAGTAGCAATGATTAAGGTAACGGCGACAGAGGTTATACATGACGGAACAGTAAGAGTAACAGGCAGTGTTTCCGGCTTGGCAGGCGATGTAATCGACCTTAACTCACCCAACAGCGGCGTAACTGCAATGGTTTATAACAAAAACGGAATAGAAATTGCGGTTAACCCAACTGACATAAAATGGGAACAGGAGAACCTTCGCGGCGTATTCATAGACGAAAATAACCAAATGACGCTTCAAAATGAAGGCACTTATCACATTCGCCCAAATTACCACGGGAAATTTAGCGATTGGGCTGACGTTATCGTAGCGAAACCGACCGTAACCGTAACGGGCAGTGTTTCCGGCTTGGCAGGCGATGTAATCGACCTTAACTCACCCAACAGCGGCGTAAGAGTAAAAGTCACTGACCCGACAGGCAAAGAAATTAGGGTGAACGCCTCTGACATAAAATGGGAGGCACGCGAGATTGACGGAATAAGCATAGACGAGAATAATAAAATGACACTTGAAAAAGACGGCATTTACGGCATCCGCGCACGTTACGGCGGGGTATTCAGCGATTGGGCGACCGTTACCGTAGGGGAACTTAAAGTAACCTTAACGGGTGAAGTTTCCGGCACTGTAGACGATGTAATCGACCTTAACTCAGCTGACAGCGGCGCAATCGTAAAAGTTTATGACCAAACAGGCAAAGAAATTGCGTTTAACCGATCTGACCTAAAATGGGAGAAATACTATGACGGAATATCAATAGACGAAAATAATCAAATGACACTTAAAGAGGCAGGTACTTATGGTCTCCGCGTATGGTATGGTAAGGTAAGAGCCACCGGTATGGTGAATGTTGTCGTAAAACCGAAACCTCCTGAGAGTATTTCTGAAGTTAACATTACTATAACCCAAGCCGTAGTAGGCGACCGTATCTCAAATGTAAAAGTAGTAGTAGATAGTAACGATTATAAAGGCAGTATAATCAACTGGTTTCCTCAAACTACTTCATCCGATACATTCGAGGAACGAACTTACGATTTAAACACTTTTCTTTCAGTTAACGACCGCACAAAAGCGGTTTTTGACCCTGATAATATAATCCTCACCATTAACGGCGAAGAAGCGACAACCATACAATATATTAATAAGAGCCCGGACATAATCCAATTTCTTTATTCTGTAACTCCTTTGCCTGTTGCAGGAACAGTAAGCGTAACGGGCAGTGTCAACGGCATGGTAGGCGATGTAATCGACCTTAACTCAGCTGACAGCGGCTTAACCGTAAAAGTTTATGACAAAGCGGGCAAAGAAATTGAGGTTAACGCATCTGACATAAAATGGGAGCAACGCGAATCGGGCAAAATAACAATAAACACAAATAATCAAATGACGCTTAGGTATGCAGGCACGAATGCTATCCGCGCACGTTATGATGGGGTAACAAGCGATTGGGCTGACGTTACCGTATCGGACTATAAAATGACCATAACGGGCAGTGTTTCCGGCACTAAAGGCGATGTAATCGACCTTAACTCACCTAACAGCGGCTTAACCGTAAAAGTTTTTGACCCAACAGGCAAAGAAGTTACGGTTAACGCATCTGACATAAAATGGGAAGACACAGGAGTTAATGAAGGAGGAATTGACGGAGGAATATCAATAGACCAAAATAACCAAATGACCCTTAAAGAGGAAGGCATTTATATTATCCTGGCAGACTACTACGGGGGAGTTGATTTGGCTGAAGTTACGGTAGGCTCAAAAAAGGAGATTTCAACCATCTCCCTTTACGTAACCGAACCCGCAGTAGGCGAAACCCCCGACAAAATCGCAACCTCGGACGAGGAAGGCTTTACATGCGATGTCGCTTGGAATCCGAATGACCGCACGTTTAAAAACGGGTATAACTACAAAGCGAATATGACGATTTCGTCTAAAGATGGCTACGCATTTGATGATGATGTCGTGATTACCGTAAACGGTGAACCGGCGCAGATTATCAGACATGCCTCAACTAAAATCGCTGTCTCATATGACTTTGGCATTGCCCGCAACCCCTTGGATTCCTCTGAATACGATGACGACCCAATGGACGAAGGCGGCGGCGTTATCGTATTCGATGACAATGACGATGACAATGACAATGTATGCCTAATCTACGACTTAATGGTACCCGTTGCGACCCCATTCAGCAATACGCTGGCTCAAATTTTCAGCGGGGAGGAATAGGGGACACTCCCTCCGCCGCCTGCGGGCGGCACCTCCCTCAAAGAGGGAGGCAAAAAAGCTCCTTGCCCCCCTCTCAGAGGGGGGTGTCACCCGCAGGTGACGGGGGGAGCGACTTTGACGGGGGAGCGAACAATTGCATGATTTATTCTGGTAAAAAAAAATTCAAATTTTATAAGGAGTTGTTTTTTGTGAAAAAAAATAATAAGAAGTTGACCACGATTTTGTTGGTGTTTGCATTGGTATTGGTAGTCGGAGGCGTATATGCGGCGGCAACCGGGGTGCTTAGCTTTGAGGGCGTAGCGAACCTGAACGAATCGCCGGTTGACAATGATTTACTGCTTGAACTGTATGAGAACGATATTACCGTTAACTCAAACGATGGTTCAACAGGAACAATGGAAATCAGCGCGGACAGACAGACGGCACACTTCACGGTAGACCTGTTAGCACCGGGTTCAGAGGTATTCTTCAGCTTTGATGTAAGGAATACAGGGACACTCGATGCCTTCCTCTACGATTTCAACTATAACAGCGAAACGCACAGCCAAATTTTAGGCAGTATCCTTGAATTCAACGGAAGCTATCAGACCTTAGAGAATTCAATTATTTACAAAGGCGATGAGGTGACGAATCTTACCTTTGGTGTGAAGTGGAAGGACGACGCAGAGGATTTTTACGGGGAGCAGGTTGCTTTCAAAATCTCCATATCTTATGTGGATAATCAATTTTACCTGTCAAGGATGCAATAAGAGGCGTTCTTCATAGCTTCGCTTAGAGCGGAAACGCGGCGGGATACCTCCTTAGCCGCGTTTCTGATTAAGTAATATACAGTAGAGGTTTAAGGTATGAGAAAGAGCAATGAGCTTACGGCAGTCGTAACAGCGTTAGGGATTCTGGTTACTACGCAATTGATTTTTTTATTTCTGCCGCATAGGGAAGTATTGCTGTTTGTCCGCTTGCGCCCTTTGCTTTACTTATTTGCTTTACTGATATATACACCTCTGAGCGGCGTTAATGAGCGACCGATTCCGAAAGCGAGCGTGTCGAATATTGCCGCGGGTTACGGGGCGTTTTTCTATCTGGCGGCGTTAATCATCATGGGGATGATTTACGGCTTCGGCATGAATTCGGCGTTATGGGGCTTTCGGGTAGTGGTATACGACCTTTGGGTATATGCCGTCACAGCGTTATTGTCGGAAATTTTAAGGTTCAATATGATTAGAAACGCTAAAGCGGAGCATAGGGATAAGGTCGCGTGGTTGTTGGTATTCATCATTTACAGTTTTATACAGCTTGATACCCTGCGCGCTTTTATGAGCGATATGAATTATGCGAATTTCACGGATTTCTTCTTTACCGCCGTTTTCCCCGCAGTGATTCTGAATGCGGTATTGTGCTATATGGCTTACGAGGGCGCGTTATCATCGTTGCTGATTATACGGGGGATATACCTGCTAGTCCCCATTATATCGCCCTTTATGCCGAATATGCACAAAATCGCGTGGGCGGTTATAACCTGCGCGCTGATGCTTGTTACGGTGAGCGTTTATCATGCAATCATGTGCGGCAGTCAAAACAATGGCGGAAATAGTTCGCGAAGCCGCCAAAGAGAGAAGATAAGGGAAAGTCTTAGGGAGGAATCTAACTCAGCTTACACGGTTAGTACAGTGGCAATTGTAATCGTCATGGCTTTTTGCCTTAGGGCTTTCGCGTTCTTCCCCGTTACCATTCTTACGGGCAGTATGACGGGGACAATTGATAAGGGCTCTGTTGCTTTTGTGGAAAAGGTTAAACCCGAAGAGGTAGCGGCAACAGTGGTGCAGGGAGATATTATTCTGTTCAGACAGCGCAACGCCGAAGTGATGCACCGTGTAATCGAAATACAATATTACACCGGGGGCGAGCCCTTCTACATCACCAAAGGGGACGCTAACGCCGCCGCCGACCCCTACCACGTAGAGCAAGGCGAAGTGCTCGGCATTACCAAGGCATATATACCCTATTTAGGATACCCTGTTGTATTCCTCCACCGGCTCATTTAGCACACAGGGTTTTTGTCACTTGACAAGACGGTGGGGTAATCTTTATAAAATCAATTATCGGATAGGTGAGTTAATTGTTTAAATCAAAATTTTACGGATTTTTAGTTTTTATATGCGCGCAATTTATTATATGGACATTTGTCATTGTACTGGTGTCCGGCAAGCCCGTGATGTTTAATGCGAGGGGCGAAAACAGGGTAACCTACGATATAGTTTACCTTGATAATGACATATTCAGCGATGAGGTCAGACCGCAGGGGACTTACGATTTATTGTCATATACCGATTATATTGAGCTGAATAACTCTTTTTCCGCCGAATTCAGCGAGGAATCGGACACTTCCTATTGGTATACCGCAAAGGAAACCTTTATCATAAAGCATCAGCGAACCTCCGATAACAATACAAACCCAATCGTATATTCAAAAGAAACCATTCTTTCCGAATTAGCGGGAAGTGTAAAGGGGGAGAGTATGCACTTCGGCGGTGAAAATGAAAATACCCCCGGCGGCTTATATGTTGTCGATTTTGACGAGCATATTAAGCTTTACGAGGATTTTATAAATCAGCACCAGAGAATGCTGGATACAAGGGATTTTAACATAGATAAAAATGTTCACTTTACCGCCGAGCTTCTAATTGAATTTACCTATGACATAAAAAGCGGCGGCATAAGCCAAGCTGTGACACGCGGCGTAAGGTTTCCCATTTCGCTGGAGGTTTACCTCCCTGAATTTACGGGGAATCAAAGCTTTTCCTCATCCGTTGAAACGGGGAGAATCAACAGGAACCTTACCGCTTTAACAATAGTCAAGCTCTGCCTTTGGTTAGCGGCGAATATTTTCGGGATTTATTTCGGCATAAGGAAGCTGCTGTCATACAAATCCAAGCAAATCAGAGAGGCAGATAAAATCTTAAACAAGTATTCCGATGAAATCATAATGTCTGAAATCCCCTTAGATTTGTCCGCCTTTAAAATCATTCCCGTGCCGCAGTTTAAGGAGCTTTTAAAGCTTGCCATCACGATTAACAAGCATATTCTTTGCTACAATAATAATGATAAGGTTGATTTCTGCGTTTGCGTTGATGGGTATGCTTATCGTTTTGGGATTGATTATGAGGTATAAAATCGGGCTAAGCCATAAACCATGGCTTAGCCCTCAAATTTAATCTTTAACAAGTCCCGCTTTATTGCGTTGCAACGCCGCTCCAGTTTTCAATCTCTCCTGTGAAGATTTGCCTTACCATCTCTTTTGACAGGTCGTTTACGGGGTTGCCGTTGTTGACAATTACGGCGAGACCGTCTATGGCAATTGCTATGGAGTTAAGCTCCGCTAACTCGCTGTCTTTAAGTTCGCGGCTTGCCATGCCGATGTCGCAGGTGCCGTTTATTGCCGCCGTCATACCTGCGGAGGAGTCGCTCATTTGAACTTCAACTGTGGCGTTGGGGTTAATTTCAAGGTAAGCTTCCCTTAACCTTTCCATAATCGGAGTAACCGAGGATGAGCCCGATACTACAATTTTTCCTGCGGGCTGACTGCCCTCAAAAGCGGGAGCGTTCCCGTCAACTGCGATATAACTGCCCTCAACCACTGCTTGACCCTCTGCGGAAAGAATAAAATCTACAAAATCCTGCGCCGCTTCCGAGATACCGTCCTTTTTTGTCGCGATGTTAAAGGGTCTTTGAATTTGATAAGAGCCGTTTTCTATATTGTCTACCGAAGCCGCCGCTCCGTCAATGCTCAGAGCCTTTACGCTGTTGTTTAAAGAGCCCAGCGAGATATAGCCGATGGCGTAGGTGTCGCTTGATACGTTGGTCATCATAATGTCGGTTTTGTCGGCAATAATTGCCTCCTTGGTGGTCATATCGGTTCTGTTATCGCCGTCCCTTACCTCAACTCCGAACAACTCGATAAACGCGCCGCGAGTGCCGCTTCCGTCTTCTCTTGATACGACCGATATAAGCCTGCCGAAATCGAAATTGCTGTTCGCCGATTCGCTTTGCGGCGTTTCTTGTGCCGCCTGCGGATTGTTGTTTCCTGCGCTGGGCTGGATTTCGCCCGAGCTGCTCGTTCCGCATCCCGAAAGGGAAGCCACCATAAGCGATGCCGCCAACGCGGCTGTTAATATTTTTTTCATGATTATTTTCCTCCGTGTTTTTGTTTTTTATTTTTTAATATAATAAGATTATAACCTATGTTTGTAAAAACTACGTACATCTTCATGTAAAATCTGCGTAAAATTTAAAAAACGTGAAAATACACTACAATTTCACGTTCCGGCTTAATATTTATGGTGATTATAACGGGTTTCGCGCAATCCGCGCCGCACTTCGGGGGTACTTTTCGGGCGCGGGCTTTACCTTTGATATGACTATAATTGCGCGCCTTCCGCCATCCGGCAGTTTATATTCGCAAACCTTGGAAATTTCACCGCCTAAAATATCAACGGAGCTTTGAGCGGCTTTATAATCCTCGCCCGGACCTTTCATAGCAATAAACGCCCCGCCAATTTTTACAAACGGCAGGCAATATTCGCACAAAATCGGCAGGGGAGCAACAGCGCGGGCTGTAGCTATGTCATAACATTCTCGGAACGCGGGGTTTCTGCCCGCCTCCTCGGCGCGGGCGTGAACGCAAGCGGCGTTAAGCAATAGGCTGTCCGATACGGCTTTGAGAAAATTAACGCGCTTATTTTGGCTGTCAAGCAAGGTCAAGTGAAGGCTTTCGCAAAATATTTTCAAGGGGATTCCGGGGAAGCCCGCCCCTGTTCCGACATCAATCAGCGCGGCGCATTGGGGGGGAGCGGCGTATTTTAAAATCAGCGCGCTGTCTAAAAAATGCTTTACGGCAATATCGCAGGGGGCGGTTATTTTGGTTAAATTTACCCTCCCGTTCCACTCTAACAGCAACTCGGCATAACCGCGGAGCTTTTCATATTGCTCATCCGACACGGACAAGCCGCAGTCCGAAAATAATCCTTTAAACTCCTGTAAAGGCGGTATCACGGCAACGCCCCCTCAAAATTATTTTATTTTTCAATCATTATTATACCTTAAAATTTTTGATTTGTCAATAACCTGTAGGGCGCGACGCCCTACGCGCGCCCTACAATTCTTCCGGTTTTTCAAGAGGGTTATTGACATTTTAGGAAAAAAGATGTATTATAAAACTAGGAACTGTTATAAAAGAAAGGGTAATTTACATGAAAAATACTATTGTACTTATAATTATATCGTTAATTCTGCTATCGGGTTGCAGGGGTAGCATTGACCCCAATGCAAGGGGGAATACCGGCTTGGATTATATCAAGGACGACTTGGAGGAGATTTACCCTAATGCAAGGGGAAATACTAACAGTAACACCGTTAATGGAGGTTGGGTGGTTGAATCGGATGGTTGGATTTATTTTGCTATGAGTGGTAATTGGACAAACGCAAGCCCCGAGCATATCGGTATTTATAAAATGCGAGCGAATGGGAGCGAAAAAACGCAGATAATAAAAAATGAAAATGCTTTATTTTTGAATATAGCAGGCGAGTATATTTACTACACTTCTCATATAATGAGCGAAGACGACAGATTTGAGGACCAAGTTGGTTTTTACAGAGTAAATCTTGACGGGAGCGAAAAAACAAAATTAAGTAATGATTTTCTTGTAAATACAATTATCATCGGCAGTTGGATTTATTATAATGGCTATAATGAAGACGAAAAAACTCACAATATAACTAAAATGCGACTTAACGGAAGCGAAAAAACGACCCTGTTTGAACTTAAACCCCAAACCCCAATTTGGAATATAAATATTGAGGGTGATTGGATTTATTTTATCAAAGATTGGAAAGACGGGATATTTAAAATAAAAACGGACGGGAGCATTTTAACCCCCCTGTTTGAATCAAATTACAATCAATTACAGGTTGTTGACGAAAAAATGTATATTGTATCAAATTTTAATGTATTCAGCCATATGACAATAACCGACCTTGACGGCAATATTATTTCTGAATTAGACCAAGATAAAGAGCAGGGTTGGAGCGGCGAATGGAATGGTAAGGCTATTTGGGGAACGATAGAACCTTATAATTTTGATTTCAGAACTTATATTACCGATGGCGAATGGTTTTACTTTTCCGGGTTCGATGAAAGCCCTACTTACGGCAGTACCGTACATAAAGATGGTCCGGGTTTCTATAAAATCCGAACTGACGGCACGGAGCTTACTAAGTTAAGCGATATGTTTGCGTTTGAGCGTTCTATTAATCTTGCGGGTGATTGGATTTTCTTTTTCGACTTATTTGAACCCGATAAAGCTTATATGATGAAAAAAGACGGAACAGAACTTCAGCCGTTGCTTGATTATGGTATTGATTAATGATGTGTTAGGCAAAAAAATTTCAAAACCCCCTTCCGCTGTCTTAGCTCCCTCCGTCACCTGCGGGTGACACCTCCCTCAAAGAGGGAGGCAAAAAAACAAGCCCCCCTCCTAGAGGGGGGTGTCAGCGAAGCTGACGGGGGGAGCGAAGACGGCAGAAAGTCGCCCGAATAGATACAATTGTTCATTGTTAATTGAATTAAGGTTGTGTTGTTATGAAAGCCATATATGTTATACTGCTTTTAGCGGCGGCTTTTTTTTATCCGATGTATAACGATAATCTTTCATATATACTTTTGCTGACGCTTAGTTTTTTACCTGTAGCACTGGTTTTAACGCTTATGATAAGTCGCCGGAGTATTAAAATAAAGGTAAAATGCGAGCTTGAAGCCGCCGAGCGGGGGAGACCCTTGAAAATTCGCGTAAGGCTTATCAACCGCTCTTTTTTGCCTGTATCCGTCTGCGGCGTAACCATGAAATACAGGGCGGGCGGGATTGAGGGCACGGGGAAATTTCAAAAGCATAAGACAGGAATCCCAATTCCGGCGCGGAGCGTTGAAAGCATCATTATAAGCATGGAGGCGGAGCATTGCGGCGCGGTGGAGTGCGTTATCAATAAAGTAAAGCTCACAGACCTTATCGGTTTGCTCTCGGTTTCAAAAAAAATAGGGTTTTCTGAAACAATCTCGATTATCCCCGTGATTTATCCGTATGAAACAACGGTAATCAACAGCATGAACGAAGATTCGGAGAGCGGTGTGTATTCGCAGACACGCGCGGGCGGCGACCCGACCGAAGTTTTCGCGCTCCGCGAATACCGCGAGGGTGACTCGCAAAATCGTATCCATTGGAAACTGAGCGGACGTTCGGACGAGCTTGTCGTAAAGGAACTTTCCGAGCCCATCAGCAGCAGAGTTTTAATGATTCCCGATTTATCCTACTGTAAAACCAACACCGACGCGGACGCGGTTTTAGATGTATTCGCCTCAATATCCTACTTCCTTGCCAAAAAAAGGATTCCTCATTCGGTGGTTTGGCGGCAAGATGAGCTTACGGCGGCGCGGATTGAGGGTAAGGAGGATTTGTATGACCTGCTGGAAGAGCAGGTTAAGCATTTGAAGCAAGCAGGTCAAGACCCCGTAGCACTTCTCGAATATTTAAGCGCGGAGCATAACGCTTATAATGTCTACTCGCACGTAATCTTTATATCAACGGGGGTAAACGCGGCTTTTTTGAGGGAAGCCGAGATGACCTTGAATTCGGAAAGAATCAGTGTAATCTGCTTGAATAAAGAAGCCGAAAACGAAGAGCCGGAGCTTCTCATATCCGAAACCGCAGTATACTTCACCGATGTTCATCATTTTTACGAAGACTTGGCATCGTTTGCTATTTGAAGGGAGTAAGTAAATGAATGTCTCCTTAAAAAGCTTGAAGCGGAATAAACCCGAGCTTACCGTTACAGCCAGCCTCTATGTTGACCATAAAAAAAGCAGCGGTATTTTATCGCTCCTCGCGCACTTTCTGCTTATCCTTGCAGGTGCTTACGGGTCGGCATTTTCATTTTTAACCTGCTTTGATTTAGGATTCAGCAATGCTGAAATCTTCTTTTGGACTGTGCTTTTCTGCGCCCTCCTTACCGTTGTTTTCAGCCTGACCGACACCGCCTACCGCTTCTGCGCGGGGACAACCGCGGGGATTTTCCTGCTTGCCGCGTTTGCCGCGCGTTACCAAATCGCCGCGGGCTTTTTTAATATTGCCAATATCTATCTGGCGGAAGCGCGGCAGGTATTCCGTGACAATCCATTCGCCCCGATTGCCTACCCCGAGGAGGCGGCGAACGACATGAGGGTCTTTGTATTGTTCGTCGTGTTTTTAATCACGCTTTCCTTAGCCTGCGCGATAGCAGGAAGAAAGAAAAGCTTGATTATCGCACTGCCAATCACGGTTATCCCCGTTGAGCTTTGCTTTTTCTTTGGGTTTGTGCCTCATTATTCCGCTTTTATCGCGCTGGTTGCTTCGTGGGCGGGCATCATCGCATTGGACGCGTCAGTCCCCGACAGTTCAAGCTCTCATACCTATAAAAAAGCGTCGGCGCAGTGCGGCTTTGCGGCGGCGGCGTTGATGACGCTTTGCTTTATCATTGTTCAAATGTATATCAATTTAAGCGGGTATGAGCGACCCGCCGAGGTTTACAGCTTTGGGGACGATGTGTTTAGTTATGTTGAAAATACAACCCTCCAAAATGCTTTAAGCGACCTCGCCGCCATCAACCCCTTGAATTCTCTGGGCGCGAACAGGGGCGCGATTGACCACGGCAGGCTGGGGCGCAACGGCTCGGTTTCGTTCAGCAACCGCCCCGTTTTGAGCGTTACTATCCCCAAAAGCGAAGATACGATTTACTTTCGCGGCTTTGTAGGCTCGGTCTATAACGGGCAGAGCTGGTCGGAGCTTTCTAATGCCAAGCTCACGGAATTAAGCGCGATTTCAAACAATTCCGTTTCCGAGATGAGCGATATTTTTCTGCTTGAAAGCTATAACTTGAAGCTTTTAAACGCAGCCCTCCCCGAGCACGATTTTTCCGTAAGAAATATCAGCGCGAGCAGGGATTATCTTTATATGCCCTACAACCTTGTCCCCGAAGCGGTTTCGGCGTATCATATTGTGAATCATTCCCATTTCAGTTCGCAATCGTGGGGGTTCAATTATTCCGCCGTCTTTTACGACCCTGCCGAATACGGCGGCTGGTATAAATCAATCCCAAGCAGGGGATGGTCGATTTACAACCGCGAGCTTGCCCAAGATGAAGCCACTTACAGGCTTTTTGTGTATGACAATTATCTTACCCTGCCGGACGGCTTTACCGCCGCAGACAGGGTATTTACCGATGAATATTACAATTTTGTATCCTACGAGGGCGAGATGGAAGCCGCCGTTTCGCGTGAGGAGGCTTTGCAAAGAAAGCTTTACTATATAAGAAGATGGCTCAGAGACAATTGCCAATATGACCTAAACGCCGGAAAACTGCCGGACGGAAGGGATTTTATAGATTACTTCATAAACGAAAACCAAAGAGGCTCCTGCTCTCATTTTGCCTCGTCCGCCGTTATGCTCTGCAGGTATGCGGGGATTCCCGCCAGATATGTCGAGGGCTACATTATAAAGCCCAACGATTTCTCGGCTGATTTGGGATTAGGCTTTTCGGAAACCGTCAGCGTAACCGACGCGCGCGGACATGCTTGGGTTGAGGTTTATATAGACGGCTTCGGCTGGTATCCGATTGAATTTACCCCGGGCTACGGTAATGTCCAAACCGCCGTGACCACCTCTCCTTCCTCCGAGCCGGAAACAGAAACGACAAGTGAAAGCCTCACCGAAGAGTCAACGGAAACAACTACCGAGCAGAGCACGGAATCAGAAACCGAAGAGCAAGCCCCCGAAGAAACCGCCGAAGATGAAGAGGTAAGCGAAGCTTCAGAGGAGAAGTCGTTCGCCGAGACTGAATCGCCGTTGGGTTCGGAGGAGGAGGACAATAGTACGAGCCCTTTAAAAGCCGTGCTAAGCTTTGCGGCGGCGGTATTGCTTCTGATTTCGCTTTTGCTTTTGCGAAGATACTGTATATTGAAAAAGTACGCTAAAAGCGTACTCAGCGGCGCGGATACCAACGCGGCGGCGTTATGCGTATACAATAAGCTGATGCTCCTGTCTCACGCCTTAAAGCTGGAGGAGCAGGGCACGCTTACCTACAGCGAATATGCAAAAAAGCTGGCGGATTCGCCTTATCTGGATGAAGCCGCCGCCCTTGCCGTGACAAGCACCGCGCTGAAAGCGGCGTTTGACTGCAAACCCGTACCGAGAGATGAGGTTTTAGAGGCTTATAACCTTGTAAACGCCTCAGCCGCGAAGCTCTATGATGAATCCAACGGATTTAAAAGGCTTTATTTGAAATATGCTTTATGCTTAATCTGACGGCTTCTAACGCCCGCGTTTTTTATCAAATTCCTGCTGAACAAGCTTAACATCATCGGCATCCATTTGAGATTTCATCCAAAGTATAAAACTACCTATGTCATTTTCCGCCTCGGCGTTAAGTGCTTGAAAAAGAACGCTTTTATCATTTTTCCTGCTGTCATATTCGCTTCCCATCAGCTCACCTCCATGAAATAAAGGTATAGTTGTTCAAGCCCGAACCGCCTTATGGAATACCTTTTTCCCCTTTTTAATAATAACAAAATCCTCAATCCTAATGAATTGATTAGGATTTTCGATTTTAACCTCGTCAACCGAAATACCGCCCTGCGTGACGAGCCGCCTGCCCTCGCTTTTTGAAGGAGCAAGCCCCGTTAAAACAAGCAGGTCTATAATCGTAAGCTCCTCCTCATTAACTGAGGTAGAGGGCATATCATCACTCGCGCCACCGCCGCCGAATACCTTTCGGGCGGCTTCGCGGCATTTTACCGCTTCCTCCTCCGAGTGAACCGTTTTAGTCAGTTCAAAGGCTAATATCTCCTTTGCCTCATTCAGAGCCGCGCCCTGCATGGTGCTTTCCATCTCCTCTATTTCCTCTATGGGCAGAAAAGTCAGCATTTTAAGGCATTTCATAACATCGCCGTCGTCAACATTGCGCCAGTACTGATAAAAATCATAGGGCGGGCATTTTTCGGGGTCAAGCCAAAGCGCGCCCCTTTCCGTTTTGCCCATTTTATTCCCCTCTTTAGTACCGAGCAGGGTAAACGTCATGGCATAAACGCTTTTTTGCTCTATGCGGCGAACCAAATCCGTGCCGCCCAGCATATTGCTCCACTGGTCATCACCGCCCAGTTGAAGCTTAACATTTTTCGTTTTATACAGGTGCAAAAAGTCGTAGCTTTGTAAAAGCATATAGTTAAATTCAAGAAAGGAAAGCCCTTTGCCCTCCAGCCTTGATTTAAAGCACTCGGCGGTAAGCATTTGATTAACGGAAAAATATCTTCCGATATTCCGCAGAAATTCCAGATATTTCATATCTCCGAACCAATCGCCGTTTTTAACCGATTCCGCTTTGCCATCGCTGAAATCAATAAATTTAGACATCTGCCGGATAAAGTTTCCGGCGTTGGCTTCAATTTCTTCCGGCGTCAGCATTTTACGCATATCGGTTTTGCCCGTAGGGTCGCCTATCATGGTGGTTGCCGTGCCTAACAGCGCGAACGGCTTATGCCCCGCCAACTGCATCCGCTTCATCACGGTAATCACCAAATAATGCCCGATATGCAGGCTGTCGGCGGTCGCGTCAAAACCAATATAAAAGGATACGCTTTCATTGTTCAAAAGCTCCTCGATTTCCTTTTCATGGTTCGCCTGAGCAATCAAACCGCGGCGTTTTAATTCTTCAAATAAAGTCATGGAAAAAACCCCTTATCCTAAAGTCCTCAGTCCTCAATCCTCTTCGCGCACATAAACCCCAGCAGCAACCAGAAAAACGGTGCAACGGTAATCGCGCTTACGCTCCAAAAGCTTTGGAGCAGATACGCCGCAACAGCAATGAAAAGCGCGGGAGCAAACCAATTCTCACTGTCCCTAAAAAAATCGCCCATTCTGCCGATGCCTTTTCTTAAAGCAACCCAAATCAGCGCAAGATACGCTAAAAGCGATGGAATCCCCCTTGTAGCGGCAATAAAAAGATACTCATTATAGCTTTTATCAATGGAATCAATCGCATGGAACTGAACAAACGCAAAGCAATCCGGTCCTACGCCCGTCAAGGGGAGAGCGAGTGCCATGTCCATGCTGAGCGTCCACGCTATTTGATAAAGCGACAGCGGATTTACGGGAGATGGATTCCCTATTATCCAAAGGCGGAAAAAAGCATCCGACAAAGCGATTGCCTTATCGCGTATATAAATACCTTGAAACAGATAAACCAAGGTAAAAACGCCCAAAAGTGTGCCGAACAAGACCGCGAACCTTAGCTCGGGGGTAATCAGAAGCCCGCCCTTGAAGCTGAGCTCAACGCCCTTGGCGCGATTTAAAGCGACTATAACAACAGTCCCCGCCAAAGCCGCCCCAATCCCGATTATCGGCACTATAGACGATGTAAACAGCCCCGTAAGCAGGAACAGTACTGCGGCAAGCCCGTAAACGCGGGCGCGGATGATGCTTTTGTCAAAAATCGCGCCCATCACGGCAACGCCGCTGACAAGCGTGACAAACGAGCCGTAAAATATAGGGCTGTCCGCTAAGCCGCTGGAAAGCATTACGTTTTGAAGCCGCGTAAACGGTAAGTCGTTAAAATCGGAGGGGAAGCCCAAGCCCGGTATATGCTGTAATACAGCGTATACCGCTTGCAAAATACCCGCGCAGATTAAAATATCAAACACGCTCTTTATTGTTTTTTTTCTTGACACGCAGGTAGCCACAAGGAAGATTCCGAAATAAGCCAAAAGCGAAAGCAAGCCCTCATAACGCCCCTGCGTCCCGAAAAGCGCGGTTTTCAGATATTCGTCCCCGCCGCCTCTGATAAGGATTCCATAGTAAGAAACAACCGACAGCAACGCAATCACGCTGATTATCGTATAAGCGGGGTTTTCAAAAAATTTCAAATCAGCCCGAAGCATGACAATCAGGTAGAATAAAATCCCGGTAAAGCCGGTCGCGTATAAAAACGAGCTCAGCCAGACGGTCGTTGTGTTCGACAGGGTTATTGCCATAGCTCCCAGTTGAGGAACAATTACACAGCACAGCAAAACACCGTGTATCCATTTTTGAACTGTTTCGGGACGCATGTTTAATATAAAATTTGACTTTTCGGTTGTCCCGAATATTGTTTTAGGCATAAGTTACTCCCCTACTTGGCGTATTCTACCGCTCTGCTTTCGCGGATAATGTTAATCTTAATCTGTCCGGGGTAGTCCATTTCTGTCTCAATACGTTTCGCGATTTCACGCGCTACAACGACCATCTTCTCATCGTTGACCTTTTCGGGCATCACGATGATGCGAACTTCTCTGCCCGCTTGAATCGCAAACGATTTATCAACGCCCTCATAAGAGGAGCAAATTTCCTCCAGCTTTTCAAGCCGTTTGAGGTAGCTTTCGTAGTTTTCACTTCTCGCTCCGGGGCGCGCCGCTGAAATAGCATCTGCCGCTTGAACGAGAGCCGCAACGACCGTTTTCGGCTCGACATCTCCGTGGTGCGCCTCTATGGCGTGTAAAACATCGCTGTTTTCTTTATACTTGCGGCATACGTCAACCCCGATTTGGACGTGAGAGCCCTCTATTTCATAGCTCAAAGCCTTGCCTATGTCGTGCAGAAGCCCTGCGCGCCTGGCAAGGTTCGCGTCAACGCCAAGCTCGGAAGCCATCATGCCGGCTAAATGCGCCACCTCGATGGAATGGTTAAGCACATTTTGCCTGTAGGAGGTTCTGTATTTAAGCCGCCCTATAAGCCTCATCAGCTCGTGATTTATGCCGTGAACATTCGTTTCAAGAACGGCGCGCTCGCCCTCTTGCTTAATTTTCTGCTCAACCTCGCGCCTAGCCTTATCAACCATCTCCTCAATTCGGGAAGGATGAATCCGCCCATCGGTAATAAGCTTTTCCAAAGCAATTCTGGCAACCTCGCGCCGCGCTTGGTCAAAGCAGGAAAGCGTAATGGCTTCGGGCGTATCGTCAATAATCAAGTCTACACCCGTTAGGGTTTCGAGGGTTCGTATATTACGCCCTTCCCGCCCGATAATGCGCCCTTTCATCTCATCGTTAGGCAGCGGCACTACCGAAACAACGGTATCCGAAGTCTGGTCGGCGGCGCAGCGTGAAACGGCAAGCGATATAAGCTGACGCGCCTTATCCTCGCAACTGTCTTTAAGCTGCTGGTCATAGGCTTGAATTTTCAATGCTTTTTCATGAGAGAGCTCGTTTTCCAGCATTGAAAGCAGATGCTCCTTAGCCTGCTCCATGGTAAATGCCGAGATTTTCTCTAAAATATCCAGTTGCGACCTCTTGATTCTGTCGGCTTCTTCAAGCTTTTCGTCAGCATTTTTGAGCTTTTTCTGGAGAAGCTCCTCTTTCTTTTCAAAGTTGTCGTTCTTTTTGTCAAGATTTTCCTCTTTTTGTTGGATGCGCCGCTCTTGACGGGTCATTTCGTTACGGCGTTCCTTTGTTTCTTTTTCAAACTCGCTTCGGTTTTTGTAAATTTCGTCCTTTGCTTCGACAAGCGCGATTTTTTTCTTGCTTTCCGCTTCCTTTTTCGCATCCTCCAAAATCCGCTCGGCTTCCTTTTCGGCAGAACCGAACGCCGCTTCCGCCTGCTGTTTGCGGTAGCTTACGCCGACCTTGAAAAAAACATAGCCGGAAGCTCCCGCGCCTATAATAAAGGCGACGACCGCAATAATCACTGTAGCAGTAGTTGACAACAAGATTTTTTACCTCCCAAATAATATTTAATATTACTTCCCCGGAGGTCATAAATAATTGAATTTTATAAGCCGCACACGCCGTATGTAAGGAACTGTGAAAAATTACCTTTTCAACGCTCCTAAGGACAGCTGAAATCCGCCGGCTCAAAAGTTTCCGAATCATACTCCTTACGGCGCAAATATTCACCGTGTTTACGGTATTTTTGCCGCATCATTGCGTCTTCCTCCTCATCATACGCCGTTATTGCTCGAAACAAGCACATGGAAGCGGCTGCTTATGATGTAAAGGAGTATATGAAAACCTTCTATTTACAACCAATAGAAGTAATAAAGAAAAAATAGAAATCTATACCATCTCCGCGCCGTCAAAAGCCTTTGCATTTGGCACGGAAACTAATATATTATTCTTATTATACTTATTTTAATACAAAAACTTTGAATTGTCAAGGAATTTTATACATTTTTAAAAATTTCCGTAAGTTTTATAAAATCCTTCATTAATAAATTCTCCGGGCGTATGCTTTCGGGCAGTCCCGCATCGTTTAAAGCCGCCGTAACAAGCCGCTTATCCAAATCAAGCGCGGCTGAAAGCGAATTGGCAAGGGTTTTCCTCCTTTGGGAAAAAGCACCTCTTGAAATTTTAAAAAAGAGCTTTTCTTCTTCGCCGCTTAAAGGCGGGCTATCTCGCAAATCCAGCCTTATCACGCACGAATCTACGTTAGGCGGCGGCATAAAGTTACCGCGTGACACGTTAAAGAGCATTTTCGGCTCGGAGAAATAGCGCACGGCGACCGTAACCGCCCCCGCCTCGCGTGTTCCCAAGGGAGCACAAAGGCGAATCCCCGCTTCCTTTTGCACCATAGCCGTGATTGCCTTAATCGGCAGTCGGCTTTCCAAAAGCTTCATCATGACGGGCGAGGTTATATAGTAAGGCAAATTCGCGCAGACGACCGCTTCAAGCCCGCCGAAATGCTCCCGAATAAGCTTTTCAAGGTCAAGCTTCATAATATCTCCGTTTATGACGGCGGTATTGTCAAAGTCTGAAAGAGTATCTTCAAGAACGGAAATAAGCCGCCCGTCAATCTCAACGGCGGCAACCTTATCCGCTCTTTGTGCAAGCTCACGTGTAAGCGTACCGATTCCGGGTCCGATTTCCAAAACACCTGCTTTAACGCCCTCTCCAAGCGTTCCCACACCCGATTCGGCAATTTTTTTTACAATATCCGGGTTGATAAGAAAATTCTGCCCCAAGCGTTTTGAAAATGAAAAGCCGTGCCGTTCGGCAAGTGCTCTTATTACGCTTGTTTTAGTTAAACTCTCCAAGTCACACACGTTTTCACGCAAGCCCCCTCCCCGTAACGGAGAAGGAGCTATACGGAATCCTTTGCATTTAGTTTTATTGATTATCCTCAATAAACTTAACTATGTCGCCTACGGTTTTGATGCCCTCTACGGCTTCATCCGGGATTTCAACGTCAAACTCTTCTTCAAGAGTCATAACGAGGTCAACCACGTCAAGCGAATCCGCGCCCAAATCGTCTTGTACGTTCGCGCCTACAGTTACCGCTTCTGCGTCAACGTCAAATTGCTCAACGATAATATCCCTTACCTTTTCAAAAATCATCTGAAATGCCTCCTCTGTTTATAAATAATAATTATATATAAGAAGTTAGGACTTAGGACTTCGGCATTAGGAATCAAGGACCGATTAAGGAGCTTCACCCCTCAATTCTTGCACCCTGCACCCTGCGCCTTGCTCCCCGCCCGTTACTCCTCAATAAACTCGCCGATTTTTCTAAACTTAGTATAACGCTCTTTGAGCAAAACGTCAATACTTATTTGCATTTTTTTGTTTAGCGATTTTAACAAAAATTCAGCAATATTTTCGGCAGTATGCTCGACATTGTTGTGCGCGCCTCCGGGGGGCTCGTCTATAACCTTCTCCGCAACCCCTAATTCCAGCATATTTTCCGCCGCTATTTTCATGATTCCGCAGGCATCCTTCTCCTTGGAAGCATCCTTCCAAAGAATCGAAGCGAAGCCGCGCGGAGAAATCACGGAGTAAAGCGAATTTTCCAAAACGCCCAATACATCGCACACGCCGAGCGCAAGTGCCCCGCCGCTTCCGCCCTCGCCCAGCACGACTGAGATAACAGGCGTTTTAAGCCGCATAAATTCCAGCAAATTTCTGGCAATCGCCTCGCCCTGCCCTCTTTTCTCAGCGTCAACGCCGCAAAAAGCACCGGGGGTATCGATAAAGCATATGACGGGTCTGCCGAATTTTTCTGCTTGCTTTGCCAAGCGCAGGGCTTTTCTGTAGCCCTCGGGGTGAGGCATGGAAAAGTTGGTTTCCTTATTTTCGTTAATATCCCTGCCCTTAACCTCGGCAATAACCGTGACAGGTATGCCGTTAATACTTGCGATACCGCCCTTTACCGCGCGGTCGTCACCGAAAAGACGGTCGCCGTGCATTTCGATAAACTCATCGAATATAAGCGGTATATAGTCGTTGATGGTCGGTCTTTGCTTGTGGCGTATTATCTCCATCCGCTCCCACGGAGTAAGGCTGTTTATGCTTGTCATATTACACCTATCCTTTCCGGCGCACGGTTATTTTATGCTGTTTTTATGCAGTTTAAGAATATGCGCGATTGTGCGGCGCATGGATTTCCTTTCGGCGAGCATATCCACAAAGCCGTGTTCAAGAAGGAATTCGGCAGATTGGAAATCATCGGGCAACCGTTGCTTTATCGTGCCCTCTATGACCCTGCGCCCCGCAAACCCTATTAAAACCTTAGGCTCGGCTATTATAATATCGCCTAACGACGCAAAGGAAGCGGTAACGCCGCCCGTTGTCGGGTCGGTCAAAACGGTAATATACAAAAGCCCCGCATCGGAATGGTTCGCCACCGCTCCGCTGGTTTTCGCCATCTGCATAAGGGAGACAATGCCCTCCTGCATCCTTGCTCCGCCCGAAGCGGTAAACATGATAACGGGCAGTTTATGCTTCGTGGCATATTCAAACGCCCTCGTAATTTTTTCGCCGACAACGCTTCCCATCGAAGCCATCATGTATCTGGAATCCATAATGCCGATTACGCAACGCTCGTTCCGCACGGTACATTCACCCGTCACAACCGCATCGTTAATACCCGTAGCACGGCGCAGCTCGTCCTGCTTTTTTTCATAGTCGGGGAAGTCAATGGGGTTTTTGCTCTTCATTCCCGCGTCAAATTCCTCAAAGCTATCCTTATCTGCAAACAACCTTAAACGCTCGGAAGCGGAAATTCTTGAATGATAATTACAATTCGGGCATACCTTTAAATTCTTGACAAACTCATCGCCCATTGCAATGTTAGAACAGCGCGGACATTTAAACAGCAAATCGGACGGGATGTCAACGGCTTTTCTTTTAGGCTCTGCCTTAGCTTCCGCCTCTGAGTCCTCCGCGCTGTTAAACCGCGTTTTTACAACCGTTAATAAATCTTCAAGCAATTTAAAAAACCTCCCTTTCATATGTGAGCTCGGCTAAGAGCCTGTTCAATCATGCTAAAATCTACTAAATCCTAAACCAAACGCTATAACTGTTACAGCAATCATAAAGACAACGAAATAAACCGAATATTTAGGGTTTTCGTTGCTTTTCTCCAAATACTGAAAGCAAAAGAGAATCCCCGCAAACGGAATGAAAAGCGTGATTAAGACCTTCCACCAAGCATCTTTGATAAAATCGCTTATGATTGACGAATTCCCGTGCGGCTCATTCTCGTGCTTGGCATTGCGCCCCGTTTGGTTCGGCGTTTGATACGGCGAACGATAAGGCGACCTTTGCGGAAATTCCACGCTCCGTAATGTTTCACTGACCTGTATCGGCGGAGGGGGCGGCAGGTCAAGCGCGGCTTCCCTCTCCATTGAAGCGGGAATAAAATCCGAGTTGTTTTCAACATACGTCGGGTAACTGTCGGGGGTTAAATCGTAAAGCGCGCTGATATTTTTTTCATCCGGCACGCGGAATCCGCACGCATCACAATACTCGAGTATTATTTTACCCCCGCAAAGCGGGCATTTTTTAGCCGCCATACCCTATCCTATCCCATCTTCCTGCCCAAATAACCTATATCGTAATCTCCTGCTTCAAAAACAGGGTCTCTGATTAAGTCAAGCTGGAAATCTATGTTCGTGTCAACGCCCTCTACGATAAATTCAGCCAATGCCCACCTCATCTTCATCATCGCCTCCGCTCTGGTCGGCGCGTGAACAATCAGCTTCGCTATCATGCTGTCATAGTACGGCGTTATGGTGTAGCCTTGATAGATTGCGCCGTCAATCCTAACGCCGGGTCCGCCCGGCATATGCAGGGCGTTTATTTTTCCGGGGCAGGGGCGGAAGCCTTGGGATGGGTTTTCTGCGTTAACTCTACATTCAATGGAATGTCCCGACAGCTTAATGTCCTCCTGCGTAAAGGGCAGCTTTTCGCCGTTTGCCACTTTAATCTGCATCTTGACAAGGTCAATCCCCGTTACATATTCGGTAACGGGATGCTCGACTTGAATACGGGTATTCATCTCCATAAAGAAAAAGTCTTTTCCGTTTTTATCAAGCAAAAATTCTACCGTACCGGCATTTTTATATTTACATGCTTTCGCCGCATTGACAGCCGCCGCGCCCATCCTGTCGCGCAATTCGGGTGTCATAATAGCGGACGGCGTTTCCTCTATAACCTTTTGATTGCGCCTTTGCATGGAGCAGTCCCGCTCGCCCAGATGGACGGTGTTGCCGTATTCGTCCGCTAACACCTGTATTTCTATATGCTTAGGGCTTACTAAAAACCTTTCTATATATATGTCGTCATCGCCGAAGAAATTCAAGGCTTCTTGCTTTGCGGCTACAATTTGCGATTCAAGGTCTTCATACCGCTCAACCAAGCGTATACCGCGCCCGCCGCCGCCGGCAGAAGCTTTTACCAAAAGCGGAAACCCGACCTCCTCCTTAGCAAGTCTGAGGGCTTCCTCTACGGATTTTACAGCTCCGTCCGAACCGGGCACAACGGGTACACCCGCATTTTTCATGGTTGTTTTCGCCGCCGCCTTGTCGCCCATCATCTCAATTGATTCCGGCAACGGTCCTATAAAGGTTATGCCGCATTGCTCGCAATTACGCGCAAACGCCGCATTTTCGGATAAAAAGCCGAACCCGGGATGAACCGCGTCCGCTCCTGTTATCGCGCACGCCGCTAATATTGATTTTTTATTAAGGTAGCTGTCCTTTGAAGCCGCGCTGCCGATGCAAACCGCCTCATCGGCAATTTTAGCGTGTAAAGCATTCCTGTCTGCGGTTGAAAATACCGCAACGGTTTTGATTCCCAGTTCTCTGCACGCCCGGATTACCCTAACGGCAATCTCCCCTCGATTGGCTATAAGTACTTTATTAAACATAACATATCCCCTGTTTTATTTTATAGCAAAGCTGATTTCAGCCGAAACCGCTTTTTCACCGTTCACGGTTGCCGTGCCGCTCCCGACACCGACGGGACCTTTAACCTTGACAATCTCAACTTCAAGGCGCAAAACATCACCCGGGACAACCTGCCTGCGGAATTTCGCTTCCTTAATCCCGCCGAAGAATCCCAGCTTTCCCTTGTTTTCGGGCAATGTAAGCATAGCAACACAGCCCGCCTGCGCCAGCATCTCCACCATCAGTACGCCCGGCGTTACCGGATGCCCCGGAAAGTGCCCTTCAAACCAAAAGTCGCTTTCCTTTATATGCTTCAACGCTACGCAACGCTTGCCTGCTTCAAGCTCAATAACCTCATCAAGCAGCAAAAACGGAGCTCGGTGAGGAATTATTTCTTTGATTTGCTCTTGGTTTAATACAGCCATAAAACTCGCGCCCCCTTAAATCAATTAACAATTAACGGTTAACAATTAACAATTTGGCAGTTGTTAACTCAAACAACAAGCTTAAAGCTTTATTTTATTACCATTATGGGTTGGTCGTATTCTACGGGGTCGGAGTTTTTGACTAAAATCTCCGTTACCGTGCCGTCAATATCACTCTGCACTTCGTTCATCAGCTTCATGGATTCGATAATCATAAGCACATCGCCTTTTTTGACGCTCTGCCCAATCGTAACAAAGGGCGGCTTATCGGGCGCGGAGGACTCGTAATACGTTCCGACCAAGGGGGCTTTGATTACGTTGCCGTCTAATACCTTCTCTGCGGGTGCGTCCGCAAAAGGCGCGGAGGACTGAGCGGGTGCGGGTGCAGCAGGCGCGCTTTGTGCAAAACCGCCGTTTGCCGCAAAAGGCATGACCATAGGAGCGGGAACAACCTCTTGCTTGCTTTCCATCAGTATCATAAATTCGCCTTGAGTGATTGCAAGCTTTGTTAGGTTATTTTCCCTGACAATCTGCGCCATCTCCCTTAATTCGCCAATTGCGAAACCGCTTCCCTTGCCGTTATTTTCCATAACATTACCATCCCTTTCATTTATACCCCTTAACGGATAACAATTAATATTTAACATATTCTAAGGGTTAACAGCTAACCTTTTTAAAGCACACCGTTGCATTATGCCCGCCGAAACCAAGACTGTTTGAGAGCGCGGCGTTTACCGTCATTTCCCTGCTGCCGCCAATGCAGTAATCAAGGTCACATTCCGGGTCGGGGACTTTGTAGCCCAAGGTCGTGTGCACCAAATCCTCCTTGCAGGACATTGCCGTAACAATCGCTTCAATCGCGCCTGCCGCGCCCAGAAGATGCCCCGTCATAGACTTGGTGGAGCTGACTACAACCTTGCGCGCCGCTTCGCCCAAAGCCTTTTTAATCGCCAAGGTTTCATATTTATCATTAAGCGGGGTGGAAGTACCGTGAGCGTTGATGTAGTTTATATCCTCCGGCTTCAGTCCCGCTTCCGTATAAGCTAAAATCATGCCTTTAGAGGAGGCTTCTCCCTCGGGTGAGGGCGATGTCATGTGATAAGCGTCGCAGGTTGCTCCGTATCCTGCGATTTCAGCGTATATTTTCGCGCCCCGCGCCTTTGCGCGTTCGTATTCCTCTAAAACAAGCGAGCCGCTTCCCTCTCCCAAAACAAAGCCTCCGCGTTCCGCGTCAAAAGGAATCGATGCTCTGTCGGGGTTATCCGAGCGCGATAAAGCCGTCATGTTATTGAAGCCGCCCAGCGCGAATTCATTAATGGTAGATTCAGAGCCGCCGGCTATGCAAACGTCAAGGTAGCCGTCCTTAATTTTGCGGAAAGCCTCGCCGAGCGCGTGAGCCGCCGAAGCGCAGGCTGTAACGGGGCAGTAATTGTCGCCCTTGAAGCCCGTTCTCATTGCAATCGTACCCGCCGCCATATTTGCAATCATCATAGGTATATAGAATACCGAAACCCTGTCAGGACCTTTGGTCAAGTATTTGTTATGTTCAATTTGGGTCAGCTCCAGTCCGCCGATTCCCACGCCGAATATCACACCCGCTCTGAACGGGTCAAAGCCCTGCGCGTTTATATCCAGACCGCTGTCGTTCAATGCCTCTAAAGAAGAGTATACAGCAAACTGGGTAAACCTGTCAACCCTTTTAAGCTCTTTTTTCTCAAAATATTTTTGGGCGGGAAAATCCAAAACCCGACCCGCGACCTTTACATCGAAATTCGCGCGCGTAAAGCTTTCGTCCAAAAGCGAAAAGCCATGCTTCCCGCTCTGTAGGTTTCCCCAAAAGGAATCCACGCTGTTTCCTATGGGCGAAACAACGCCCATTCCGGTAATTACTACCCTTTTCATGTAAAAAAACCTCCGTTTTTTCAGTATAATCACTAAACTGAACTTCCCCGGTCCGGCTGAAGTACCATTAAACTATCCAATGTTAACTACATAGCCAGCCCGCCCGAAATTTCAAGCGTTTGTCCCGTAATATATGATGAATCCTCGGATGCCAAAAAGGATACCGCACCCGATATTTCGCTTACTTTTCCGTAACGCCTCATTGCAATCACTTCCAGCATTTTAGCCTTTTGCTCCGGCGTGAGCTTGTCCGTCATAGGCGTTTCGATAAAGCCGGGGGCTATGGCGTTTACGTTAATGTTCCTAGAGCCGAGCTCCTTAGCGACTGTTTTGGTCATAGCGATTACCGCCGCCTTTGAAGCCGCGTAGTTAATCTGACCCGGATTGCCGTAAAGCCCCGCTACCGAGGCTACATTTATAATTTTTCCGTACTTTTGGCGCATCATAACATTTCCGGCAAGCTTCATCAGGTTAAACACGCTTTTTTGGTTAACGCTTATAACAAGGTCATACTGCTCCTCTGTCATCCTTGCGGTCAGCCCGTCTCGGGTGATGCCCGCGTTGTTAACAAGCACATCGATTGTGCCGAAGCGTTCTTTAACCGCCTTTACCAGCTCCTCGCAAGCCTCGTACTTTGAAACGTCCGCGCAGAAAATTTCAGCTTCAACCTTGCAGGCGCGGCATTGAGCGGCTATATCGTTATTTTCAAACATGGTCTCGTTCAAATCGTTAAGCGCGATATTGAAGCCGTCCTGTGCAAGCCGCAGTGCGATTTGCGCGCCGATTCCCCTTGAAGAACCCGTAATAATTGCCGTCCTTGACATAAATCATACCAACCTTTCTCCCTTTTTTATAATGAATAATCAGTATTCCAAAACAATGGCTCCTAAGGTAGAGCCTGCTCCGAAGCCTACCAAGCAGCATTTTTGTCCGCGCTTAATATGTCCGTTTTTGACAAATTTATCAAATGCCAGAGGGATTGAAGCACCCGATGTATTGCCGACATTCTGCAGATTCAGAATGAACTTTTCAATAGGGATATTAAGATTCTTAGAAGCTGTTTCAATGATGCGTATGTTAGCTTGGTGCGGGATAAACACATCGATTTCGCTTATGTCAATACCCGCGCTTTTGCACGCGTTTAAGGATGCCGTAGGGAGTGCGTTTGTGGCGAATTTATAAACGTCCTTGCCATGCTGAACAAGCTTTGCCGGGCTTTCGGTGAATTCGGTTTCGGAATTTTTGATTGAAACGGGCTCTCCGCTTTTAAAAGGGTGCGAATTTAACGCCAGCTTCGCATAAAGCGCGTGAGCCAGATTTCCGTTCGCGCCCAGCCAACTGCCGTAAAGCTTTTCCGAGCGTTCAATGATTACCGCCCCCGCCCCGTCCCCGAAGAGGATACAAGATGAGCGGTCGGTAAAATCAGTAATCCCCGAAAGCATTTCGTTCGCGACCACCAAGACATATTTTAAGTTAGGGTCGGTCTGCAAAAAACGCTTTGCCGTGTCGAGAGAATAGACAAACCCGGTGCAAGCCGCATTTAAGTCAAAAGCCGCCGCGTTGAACGCTCCGATTTCGCGCTGAATCACGCAAGCCGCCGAGGGCGTGTAAAAATCGCTGGTAATCGTAGCATCCACAATCAGCCCGATTTCCGAGGCATCAATGCCCGCATCTTCTATAGCCCGCTTGGAAGCCATCGCCCCCATATACCAAGTTGTTTCCCCGTTCACCATGTGCCGTTGCTTCATGCCTGTGCGCGTGGTTATCCATTCATCGCTGGTATCGACCAAGTCCGCAAGCATATTGTTGTCAACGCGGATTTCCGGCAGATACGCGCCCGTGCCGAGTATGTTTATTCCGCACAATTCAAATACCCCCCATTTCAATCTTCCGCCCGGTCGAATCGCCATTGAATCAAGAGCAAGCTCCCTTTGCTTTTAAGGGCGGCGCGGTTTGTATAAATAATATATATAATATTATTGTAATATTTTTCAAGGCTCTTGTCAATATCTTCACAGAAAATTAATAATTGAAATTGTGCTGTACAAAAAATGAACAAACCGTGACTTCCCAAATAAATATTACTAAACTATATATTGTAAATACTTTGTGAATTTACAAAAATTTGCATAAAAAAGCATTGACATTTTAAAGATATTCTGGTAAAATATAATAAATAATAATCTAATATGTTATATTGAGATAAATGCGCCCAAAATGCCGTTAAAAAGCCGTACCAATAGTCTGAATCGCTTAAATTCCGAGCAATTTTTTTGCTTGCCGCGACAGTTGCCGGAGCAAAAATACGCCTGCAATATAAAAAAATGTCACAAAGGGGCATGTTTATGTTACAAATAACAGCAACTGACTTTAAAGCCAACTTCGGAAAGTATCTTATGCTTGCAGGGCGGGAGGAAATTCGTATTACTAAAAACGGCAGAGATATTGCCGTCTTATCTGCGCCCAAAGAGAAAAGTTGCTGGACGGATGATATAAAGGGAATTATACCCAATTATAATGACGACATTAAAAAGTTCAAATCGGAGAGAGTGGCTCAAAAATATGAAAATCTTGATTGATACCAATATCATCATAGATGTGCTTACAGAAAGAAAGCCGCATTTCGAGCACTCATCGCAGTTTTTGAATCTCTGCGGAGCACAAATAATCGGCATGATTCTCGCCAGCCAAACAACAGACATTTTCTATATCTTGCGGCGTGAAGGAAAAACCGAAAAAGAAGCAAGAGCAGTTATAAAAAAACTTATTGACAACTTGAAAGTTCTGGATGTTTTCGCCGCCGATGTAAACCCCGCGCTTGATTCCGATATGCCGGATTATGAGGATTCTCTCCTCGCATACAGTGCTTATCGTTATAAAGCGGACTACATAATAACTCGAAATGAGAAAGACTTCAAAGATTCACCTGTTTCCGCATTGTCTCCGGCTGAATTTATTAAAAAAATTTCAACGGCAAAATAAACAAACTACGAGGAGTGGCTTATAAAGATGGAAAAGCAACTTAAATATTCAAAGACACCTATGGAACTTTGGCTTCACTTCCTAGCCGCAGAGACCGATGAAGACCTAGAAAAACTCGAATCCGTAAATGACAAAAATATTAATGAAGCAGTAGCCGAGCTTCGGCGGCTTAATGCTGATGAGGAATTTAAAAAAGCTATCTTAGAAAGAGAGGCTGAATTAGGCTTAACTTGACATAATCATTTAACTGTTAAATGTTAAATGTTAATTATAAAGGGGGTTTTTATTATGTTAAATATTTTTAAAAGGCTTACAGCTTTGACAATATCGCTTTCAATCATTCTGGGCATAGTTCCTGTTTCCGATTTGGTTTCATTTACAGCGGGGGCGGATACACCCCCGGATGAGGTTGTCACTTTTTTTGATTGGGATGAAGTTAACGGGGGTCACATAACAAGGACAATGAGATTGGTTCGTCAAGACATTCCTACTGCTTCTCAGATTCAAAATATCTTTGAAAACGAATCATCAGAACGCGTGTCTATAATACGAAGTCAAGCAGATTTTCATGATGCTGTATGGATTGGCAACCCTTCGATTAATGTTAGTAATACAAGCTATGTTAATGCTAATGAAATTGCATTGTTAGACCATTGGTATATTATTGATGGGACATTTACGTTGTCAGCACGATTGATAGCACCCACTGTAGGAACGGCGCGAATTATACTTATGGACAATGCTCGTTTGACAATAGACGTAGCTAACAGTCTTGGAGCTATTAATACTGTATCTGGTACACCGGGAAATATAAGCATTTACGCTCAATCCACGCGGCAGAGCATGGGACAGTTGGACGTGAACAATTCATTAGGTCGCGCTATAATTGTAAACGGAAGCCCTACAAACGGTATTTTTACAGTAAACGGAGGTAATGTTAAAGCTACGTCAACGTCCGACTCAACGGAAGTAGGTGCGAATAATGCGGGAATAGGCTTGGACAGCAATGGCAGTACCTTAGTCGTAAACGGCGGCTCAATTGAAGCGCATGGCGGCTTAAACGGCGCGGGTATATCGGTCGGCAACGGAGGAATCACTGTAAGAGGCGGCTCAATTAAAGCTGTCGGTAACGGAACTGGTGCCGGTATAGGGGCAAACGGTGCAACTACTCCTAGCGGAACAATAACCATAACCAGCGGCATAATAGAAGCAATTGCAGGTAGCAGCGTTGACCAGGGAAACGGCTCAGCTATGGGTAGAGGGAACGGCGGAGATGAAGGAGGCATTACTGTCAACATCATCGGCGATGACTATCAGTATATTACAAATTTGGAAAACTTCCCCCCGCCTACCACTGATGAGGAATTGGAAATAGGCGAGTTTAGCCCCAAGTCTGAATATAAGTACATAAAGCTTATGGTGGGTATTTATGAGTTGGAATTGGATTCCGACCCGGTTAATTTTGAGGATTTTTTCGGTTACATGGATATTCCGCAAAAAGGAATACCCATTAACAATGCGGGTAATCGTAATACAGGGGACTTGAAAATCGTATTATCCGGCGACAATGCGGATGTATTTGAGTTAAGCGGAAAGGATAACGATGGTCAAGATGTTAAAAGCGAGAACCCGGGGGATGCCATTACTATAGGTGGCATAAACTCAAACACTATCGGCTCTTTTTCAGTCGCCCCGATTAATGAGCTTGACGCGGGAACTTACAATGCACAAATAACAGTATCATTTGTGTCGGGCAATTCTACGGAGGAATATAAAGTTGATGTCACTTTCAAAGTAAAACCCGCAGAAATCACAACCGTAAACATAACCGTAGACGAGCCGCGCACGGGCACTCCGCAGACGGATACCGTTACGGGGAGTACAAGCAATTTTGGGGATTACAATACCACTTTAACGCTTAACCAGAGCAATTTTGAATTTGTTAATGCAGGCACGAATAAAGTCCAATGGTCACCTGTGCAAGACCCTTTCGGGGAGGATACTTACGAGGTTCAAGCTGTGCTTCGACCGATTAGCTCCAATTATGTTTTCGCGGACAATGTAACGGCGAGCATTAACGAGGTTAATGTAACTTCGGCGATTGCAGGCGTTACACCGGGTGTAGTGAAGTCCGGCGACGTTGAGGGCGCGATTATAGTTAGGCGGACTTGGGGGGCTATTACTGCGCCTACGGTTGTGAGCGTTCTGCCGAGCGCGCTTGATGAAAGGCATCCCGTAAGCGGCAATATAGTGGTCACCTTTGACCGCGTTATGGATACATCAGCGGGGACGGTTCAGCTTACGCCGAATCACGGAAACTTTACTTCTACCGTGAATGTGGCTGGGAGCAATTGGGGCGTAGGTATTGGCGGGCGTTCTGTATTGACGATTCCTTACAGCGGGCTTTTATATAACACTAACTATACGATAACCTTGGCTGGTTTTAAAGACACTGCCGGGAATCAAGTGCTTGATTACAAGGTATCGGGTACACCCGACAGGGCTCACCCTTATGCTTTTTCAACTATTACTCGTATAGATGTTGCTAATATTGAAGTGGATGCGCCTGCAGTGGCAATTGCACCGAATCCCACGGCGACTATAGGTGCGGGAAGCAATAGCGGGTTTGAGGTCAGCAACGTAACATGGTCTCCCGCGCTTTCGCCGACAGGCAGATTTATCGGCGGCACGGTATATACTGCTACTGTTACGCTCACGGCGGTTGACGCTTACCATTTCTTCGCGGGGGGTTCAAACTCGGGCTCTCTGACCGCGACTGTTAACGGATTTGCGCCGACAACTATTGCACGTGATGACGTTGAGCGCACTGTTACGCTTACGTATACTTTTCCGATAACCGAGGAAGCGATTGTTAGCAATATCACTCCGGGGCAAGACCCAACTACAATGTCTTACACCCACGGCGACCCGCTCTCACTTGCGGGGCTTGAAGCAATAGTTCATTATAATGACGGAACTACAAAGACTGCCAAGTACAACGATGGTGATTTTGCTCCTAGTAGATATAATATTACGACCACCCTGGAAAGCGGTAATATTTTGGCTGTTGTTGGCAACCCTACAGGCACGAACGGCAGGGGTAATCACGGTGATACGATTACCGTAAGAATACCTAACCCCGCAGGCGGATTTTTCACTTTTGAGACTGGTGCTCTTACTGTAAATAAAGCAACGCCTACAGTTGCTTTAGTGGCGAGAAGCTATGAAGTCGGCGTTGGCGGATTTGATACTACGCTGAGTGCGACCGTAACAGGAATCGCCGGAGCTATTCCTCCGGGCGGGCAGGTTAGGTTTGTTATTACCCGAGAAGCAGATGGTGTTGTTACTTACGCTTATGTAAATTTAGAAGCCACTGGTGACCCCAATGTTCTCTCTGCAACCGCTGTCGAACAATTGCAGGCGGGAAATCATGACATAATGGCTGAATATGTGGGCGATGTTAATTATGATGCTGCCAACTGCATGATTGACGGCGAATGTTCGCTGAGGCAATATGATATAAAGAAAATAGGCCCTGAACTTACATTCACAACCAACGCTGACGACCTAACAAGGGAATATGCCGAAAATCTTACTATAAATGTTGCTGACTTAATAGATGTCAGAACGCCGGACGATGGTGAACCCGGAGCAGGGGTTTTGACTTATTCTATCAGCGGAACAGCATCCGCCACAGGAGGAACTGTTGCGGCTTCAACAATTAACACGAACACGGGCGTTTTAACAGTCCGGGGGGCGGGTACGATTACAGTAACCGTCAGCGTTGCGGCGACTGCTACCCATAATCCCGAAAACTTCGTCATTACTATCACTATCACGCCAAAACCTGTTACCGTAACAACGCCGAGCGTAGGCAATAAAGTTTATGACGGCGATAATACTGTTCCTGCCGCTAGTATCGGCACGGCAACTATTAACGGGCTTGTCAACGACGATACAGTAACTCTAACAGGCGGAAGTGCAACTTTTGACGAAATAGACGTTGATAACGATATACCTGTTACTTTCAGCAATTTTGCCCTAGGCGGCACACACGCAGGAAATTATACTATTACTCAACCTGCAAAGGGCAAAGCTAATATTACGCCTAAGGAGGTTACCGTAACACAGCCGAGCGTACCCGAAAAAGTTTATAACGGCACGACTAATGCTACTATCAGCAATCGCACTAGTATGAATATTTACGGGCTTGTCACCGCTGACATTGGCTATGTAACTTTAGAAGGCGGAACTGCGGCTTTTGCTGACAAGGATGCCGCAAACGGCAAAACGGTTACTTTCAGCGGATTTGGGCTAGGCGGAGCAAAAGCAGGAAATTACACGCTTACCCCGCCCGGTAACGGTCAAGCTAATATTATAGCCAAACCCATAACCCCCGTAGAAATCATAGGTGTAACCCCTCCCAGAACAGGCAATGTGATTGCTGACAATAATACCGCTAACCCTAACCATTCACGCGAAATAGACGACTTGGATTGGTACATGGTTGATAGCGTAACATGGTCGCGTGTCGCTACACCTGCTGAAGAAAAATTCAGAGGCGATTCGGTATATACTGTTACGGTTGTTGTTTCTACTAACACCAATCATACTTTTGAAGGGCTGACATTGGCAAATGCTAAGATTGATGGGGAAACCGCAACAAGCAGAACTATAAGCAATGCTGGCAAAACTGTTACGCTTACGTATACTTTCACAGACCCGACCGCCCGAGCAAGAATATCAGACATTGAAATAGTAACCCCGCCTAAAATGGACGGTTACACTCACGGTGATGACCTTGACCTTTCGGCTCTCGAAATCCTTATTAAATATGAGGACGGTACTGACAATGCTGATAACTTGCTGAAATACGATGACATAGACGCGTTTAACAATGACCCCAATAACGGAAATATTACGCTAACCATTAGCGACGGCGGCTCAATCGGAGACAAAGCGGATTATTATGTGCATGACGGCAAGTCAATTATTGTTACATACGATGACGGCAAGGGGAATGAATTAACTGGCGGCGAAGCATTAACCGCAGACACTAATACTTTGCCGAAAGGTACATTCGACATAACCGCGCCAGAATATAAAATAGAGATAACGCCGAAAGAACGTGATTTTGGCAGTGTTCCTTATACGGAGGATACTGACGACAACGCAAATACCGCGCAACCTGCCGCCCAATTCGTAACGGTTACAAATACGGGCAATCAGCCTACGGGTGCTTTAGGCACTACTATAAGCGGTTTGAACCCAACTGCTTTTGAAATTGTTGTAAATAACGCCGCCGTTGCCCCTGGAATTCTGGTAGGCGGAAATCAGACAATTTCTGTAAGACCTGTAGCCAACCTTGGCGTGGGAAAATATGAGGCGACTGTTGTCGTGACAGGAAATAAGGCTAGCTCAACAGGGACTTTTAGCGACAGCTTTACTGTTAAATTTGAGGTAATTAAAGGAACACGCGCCGCCCCCAATGTAGCTGCCGGAGATAGCGAGCCTGTTACCACCAACGGCGGAAGCGATGGAAAAATTACAGGCTTAACGCCGAACGAACCCTATATTGTTACCGATTCGGAAGGCGGGCGGACAACAAGAACCGCAGATGTTAACGGAGAAATTACAGGTCTTCCGCACGGGACTTACACGGTAAGCTACCCTGCAAATTCTAATTTCGAAGAAAGCCCCCCCTCCAATTCAATTCCTATAGCTCAGCCTTATACTTTGACGTTCACGCCTAACCCCACGGACGGCGGAACGATAACACGCACTTTCGCTAAAGCTGTCACTGACGGAGCAGAAGAAGCCTATGCAGGCACGATTGTTACTATTACGGCAGTACCTACACCGGGGTACGAGTTTGTTAATTGGACTACAACATCGTCCGGCGTAACTTTTGCAAGTGCTACTGCTGAAGAAACGACATTCACCATGCCCGGCAATAATGTTACAATTACTGCTAATTTTAACCCTGCTACTTATACTATAACATATAACATAGGTGACGGAACATGGAAAGAAGCTGACCTTGGGAGGAACAGCTATACCCATACAGAGGGTAAGACTTTGCCACTGGCTGACACGCTTAACCCTCCGCCTCCCGCAGATGGACATTATTATGTTTTCGGCGGTTGGGAAGATTCAGAGGGTGCTATAGTTACCGAGATTCCGACTGACGCACACGGTAACAAAACTTTCACCGCGGTATGGACACAAACAACTAACCTTTACACTGTAACTTTCAATACTCACAGCGGAACGCCTCAACCCGCGCAAATTCAAGACGTACCTCACGGCAGTACGATTAATGCTCATATTGCGCCCGAAACTATAGCAGACCCGATAATAAGAGCGGGCTATAGATTTGACGGTTGGTTCACTGCGGAAACAGGCGGCACTAAATGGGAGCTAGGCACGGATAGCGTAACCTCTAACATAACACTACATGCACAGTGGACAGAGCAATTTACTGTAACATGGAATGTAGACGGCAACCCCCCCACTACATCAATTGAACATGACGGCGAAACAATCAAAAACAGACCTACCCCCGACCCGGAAAAAGAAGGTCATACGTTTGACGGTTGGTATACCGAAGATGGCGATGAGTGGATTTTTGCTACTGACTTGGTAGATGAGGACACAACGCTTTATGCACAGTTTACTCCGAAACCGTTTAATGTTACATGGGATTACAATTGGGGGACATCGGATTCTCCAACTCCAACAGTAGATGCAAACCGTGATTTTGGCAGTACCATTACTGCCCCTAACCCCAATCCGGACAGAATAGGTTACGCTTTTAAAGGTTGGCGTGATGTAAACAACGTGACTAGGTTTGATGAGGATAGGGTTTCAATAGGCGAAAACACCGTGCCTGTAGGCGGTATTACGTATTATGCGATATGGGATATTAATAAGTACACCGTCACATGGAATCCAAACGGCGGAATGCCCGCGCCTGCTCAAATCAGCAATGTGGAACATGGAACTCCGATTGACGAACCGGCAAAGCCTACCCTATTCGGCTATGAATTGGACTATTGGTATACAATTGATGCTGGTGGTGATGAGCATGAATGGGACTTTGATGACGGAGTAACATCTTCAATGACCCTTCACGCAAAGTGGAAAGATAAAGAATTCAAAGTCACATTTGACGCAGGCGAAGGCGCAACTTTCCCGGACGATGGAGGAGGGCGCACTGTAATTATAGACACACAAGAAGGTGAGCCTGTTGATAAAGACGACATTCCAACCCCCGACAGAGGAACTGATTATGAGTTTGACGGTTGGTATGTTGGCGATGAAGAATGGAACCCGGACGATGGCGTTACAAGTGACATAACAATCACCGCAAGATGGGCAGTTCACGTAACATGGGATGCTAACGGAGGAACAAACCCGCCGGCACCCACTAAGGTAACTCTCGGAAACCCTGTTGCTGAGCCCGCCACTACACCTACACCGCCCAGCGGAGGCAAGGAATTTAAAGGCTGGGCATTGGACAAAGATTATGACGGTGCAAAAGACGGTGACGGCAATGACGAATTCTGGAAATTTAACACCCTAATAACAGCACCGACAACGCTTTACGCAATCTGGGGAAACCGCTCATTCAATATAACCTACGACCTTGACGGCGGCACAGGAAATCCGGGCGGCTCTTATGACTACGGCACAGGAATAAGCAAAGACGATATGCCTAAACCAACAAAGCCCGGTTACGACTTTGACGGCTGGTATGAGGGTAATACAGAGGTTGAGGAAATCGGTGACGACCGACACGGCGATATAGACCTTACAGCCAAATGGGCAAAACTTTGGACGGTTACGGTATCCGGCGGAACGGTCAACGGTACAGGAGGTAACATCAGAAACCGCGCACCTAACGGAACTTCCGCGCAATTCCGCGAAAATTGGGGCGTGAACATTACAGCAGGCGACCCTCCAGAAACTTATCAGCGTTTTTCACACTGGAGCGTAACAGCGGGAAGTGTAGATGCTTCATCGGGTACTTTTACCATGCCGGGCAATGATGTTAGCATAACTGCTGTATTCGAATCCGAAATAAGGTCCATAAAGGTTACGCCAAACCCTGCCAGTGTATTCAGAGGCGATTCAATCACCTTTGCGGCAAGCGTTGAAGTGTATGATGGCGCGGCTCAAACAGTTACATGGACAATTGAGAGCCCCGACGGAACACCTATACACAGCGGCACGACTATTAGTGACAGCGGCGTGCTGACAGTTTCAGCCGAAGAGCAGAACACTACTTTAAGGGTAAGAGCAACCTCAACGGTTGACACGAATATGTCGGGCACTGCAACCGCAAACATATTCCACAAACCTGTAGACGCGGATATACAAGTAGACCCGCCTACTGCAAGACGGTTCTTAGGGCAGGAACAGGATTACACCGCAATTTCGGCTAAAATAGACGAATTGCTCAAAGATTTTGCCTCAACTCTCGGATATGACGATGACGATGACCCGATTACAGCAAACGCAAGCGTTACCTACACTTGGGAATTGTTGGACAAAGACGGCAATGCTGTTGTCAGCACAATTACTTATGACAAAAACACTGCTACAGTCACAATTGCGAGCAACGAAACAAAAACTGACCTTACTGTAAAAGTAACAGCGACAGTTAAAAGGCACGAATCCGACATTGACCCAATTATCCTTTACGGCACGGCTTCTTTAGTGGTAGAAATGCCAAATATAACCATTAATTCTCCTGCAAGCGAGCTTTCAAAGGGCAATACGTATCAGTTTGAAGCCGATTTACAGGGTATGCCGCCCGATACGCCTGTAACATGGAGCATTGACGGCGCGAATGACCCCGAAACAAAGATTGACCCCGACACGGGCGAACTGGTTGTCGGCAGGTATGAAACATCTGAGAACATTACAGTTACTGCCGTTGTTGAATACTTAGGTGAACCTTACTCTGACGATGAAAATTTAGACATAAAGTTTGTCCCTGTAGAAAGTATAACAGACGTGCCAACCTCAACAGTAGCAGGCGACAACTTGACTTTAACAGGCACTGTCGGACCGTCAAATGCAACGAATCAGACTATTGTATGGGAAATCGTTGATGACGGCGGTACGGGCGCGAAAATCATCGGCGGGGAACTTGTTACTGACAATTACGGCGAAGTTATTGTAAGAGCAATAATTAAAGACGGAAAGGGAGATGGCGAAGATTATGAACAAGAATTCACAATCATTATCCGCCGCCCGACTTACGAAATAACCCTTGACGCCAACGGCGGAAATTTGTCAACCGACACAATCACAACCCGCGAATCTGACGGAAAAGTGGGCTCAATTCCAACCCCGACAAGACCGGGTTATATATTCGAGGGCTGGTTTGATTCTGATGGCAATTTAGTCACCACCGACTATGTATTTTCAAGCGATGCAACGATTACGGCGCAATGGCGCGCGGTGGAGGTAAGGAATAACCAAGGCTCAGGCGGGGAGGATACACCCGAGAGAAACATAGGCTTCGGAACAGGCAATGTAGGCATGTATTTCAGAGGGAAAAACGATGGCACCAGGATTTTATACTGGTTTGAAAATCACCCCAAAATCATGTACTCGGGGGTTGAGCTCATCTTGAATATTAATCTGGATTACTCGACTTTCCTCAATGAAGTCAAAATAAACGGCATTGTCTTAACCGAGGGCGAACACTACACCTCTAGAAGCGGCTCAACCATAATAGACTTCAACCCCGATTATTTGAACACACTGGGGTTCGGGCAACACACAATAAGTGTAAAATTCCAAAACTTTGACCTAATTGCCCCATTCTTCATCGTTGACGACGTATCAAGCGGTACGGACATGGCAACAAGAGGAATCTCCCTAAACTTCGGCGGCTCAAACAGCTACAACCCCATGGCAGGCGGCTTCACAGCAATAATCCCGAAGCTGGGCGGCATTAAGCGCAAACAACGGAGAAAAGGCTTAAGGCTAAGAATCTTATACCGCGTAATCAGATAATTTTAAAACGCCCCTGCTTTTAAAGCGGGGGCGTTTTTTTAGAGTTGAGTATTCTTTATAAAAATATAACTTTTAGGTATTGACAAAAATATAACTTTTTGATATAATACAAGTGAGGAGGGATGATAAATGTATGACATTCTTTTCTATGAAGATAAGCATGGCAACGCGCCTGTTTTTGATTATATTGAAAGTTTGTCAAAGAAAGATGATAAAAACAGCCGCATCAATCTAAAGAAAATACAGGATTACATCAAAGTTTTGCGAGAGCATGGAAAAGCGGTAGGCGAGCCTTTTATGAAACACATTGATGGTGAAATATGGGAACTGCGTCCGATACGAAACAGGATATTTTTTGCGAGTTGGACTGACGACAGCTTTATATTGCTACACCATTTCATAAAAAAGAGCCAAAAAACACCTACGCATGAAATTGAGCAAGCAAAGCGAAATCTTAAAGATATTAGGGAAAGGGGCGAAGAACAATGAGAAAATGGAATGATGTTGAGAAGCAGCTATTTACCGAAGACGAAATCCGTGAGAGTGATTTAAGGGTTGCCATAATCGGGGAACTCATCAAAGCGCGGAACGAAGGCAAAATATCTCAAAAAGAGCTTGAAGAACTTAGCGGGGTGAAACAACCTGTAATTTCCCGCCTTGAAGCAGGTGAAACAAACCCACAGCTTAGCACAATGCTAAAGCTTTTAGCTCCTTTAGGCAAAACACTTGCAGTCGTACCATTGCAAAAAGCATAGGTATAGTTACTAATATTTCATTTATCACCATAATGAGTATAACATTCGGCAATTTCAACCGTTTCGTTTACAATCCGAAAAACCATTCTATTCCCCTCGTCAACTTTTTTGCTCCACCAGCCCGATAAATTTCCCCTAAGGGCTTCGGGATGCCCTAATCCTCCGATACCGTTTTTTTGAGTATCCTCAATAATTTTTTTCAGAGATTTATAGATGCGTTTTTCGCGTTCGGCAAGATAAAACAGTTGTTCAAGGGAATTCGGAGAGAATTTCACTGACATCATTGTAAGTATTCCCCTCTCCGCGTTCTAATTGAGCGATAGATTCAAGTAAGAATTTTTGGTTCGTTTCTGAGTAGAAAGGGTCGCTGTCTGCTGAAATTTCAAAAGGAATACGCCTGCATTGTAAAACCTTGGCAATGAAGATGTTGATTGCTCCCGAAACCGTTAATCCCATATCATCGCATAATTGGGCAAACTCGGCTTTTTTATCCGGCTCAACTCGGATTGTTGTATGGTTAGACATAGCAAAAACCACCTTTCAGCAATATTATAACCTACATCATATATTAAACAACGGCGAAACGGGTTTATCCGAATAGATTCTTTGAATCGCCTGCGCGAATACGGGTGCGACAGGGAGGACTGTCATTTTGGCAAGTCTTTTTTCTTCGGGGATTTCAATCGTGTCAAGCAAAATCACCTCTTTTATGACGCTCCTTTCAATCCTCTCTATGGCAGGTCCCGAGAGTACGCCGTGGGTAACGCAGGCGTAAACCTCGCTTGCTCCGCCGACCTCGATTACGGCTTTTGCGGCATTGCAAAGCGAGCCGCCCGTGTCAATCATATCGTCTACCAGTATGGCTTGCTTACCCCTAACATCGCCGATTATATTCATAACCTCGGAGACATTTGCCTTTTGACGTCGCTTATCCACAATCGCTAAAGGGCAACTGAAACGCAGGGCAAAGTTTCGCGCCCTTGTTACAGAGCCCAAGTCGGGCGAAATTACGATAAAATTACTTTTATCGCCGCCGAATTTCTCATTAAAATAAGGCACTAAAAGAGGAACACCCAAAAGATGGTCAACGGGGATATTGAAAAAGCCTTGGATTTGGGGGCAGTGCAGGTCCATTGAAAGCACCCTGTCCGCGCCCGCTACGGTGATAAGGTCGGCGACAAGCTTTGCCGAAATCGGGTCGCGGGCTTTGGCTTTCCTGTCTTGACGGGCGTAACCTAAGTAGGGTATGACGGCAGTTATGCGGGCGGCGGAGGCGCGCTTGAATGCGTCAATCATAATCAGCAACTCCATAAGATGGTCATTTACGGGGGTGCTGATTGACTGCACGACAAAAACATCCGAGCCGCGAACGCTTTCACCGATTGAAACGCTTATTTCACCGTCCGAAAAATTGACTACCTCCGATTCTCCCAGAGGAAGCCCCAGCTGGGTTGCCATCTCCTTTGCAACCCGCGGGTTTGAGTTAGCCGCGAAGATTTTAATATCCTTACCGTGAAAATTCATATTAAAAACATCCCTTTTATTTATTAAACTTTTTGTATGAGTAGCCTTCCTTGACGAGCATTGAGCCCCTCTCTATGGCGAGCGCGCCATCGGGGACATCGTTTGTAACCGTTGTCCCTGCGGCGGTGTACGCCATGTCGCCTACCTTGACGGGTGCGATTAAATTGGTGTTACAGCCGATAAAGGCGTTGTTGCCGATTGTCGTGCGGAATTTGGCATTTCCGTCATAGTTTACCGTTACCGCTCCGCAGCCGAAGTTTACGCTTGAACCAACGTCACTGTCGCCCACGTAGGTAAGGTGTGCAACGGAGGTTTTTTCACCAACCGTTGAATTTTTCACCTCAACAAAATTGCCGATTTTTACCCCCGCTTTAATATGGCTGTTCGGTCTTATATGCGCGAATGGTCCGATTTTTGCGTTCGTTTCAATAACGGAATCGTATGCCTGAACGGTATTGAGCTTAACGCCCGCGCCGATTTGGCAGTTTTCTATTAAGCAATTCGGTCCGATAACCGAATTTTCGCCGATAACGGTGTCACCGTGCAAAATAACGCCCTGCAAAATCGTTGTGCCCGCGCCTATGGTAACGCCGCGCCCGATGGTAACGCCATCGGTGCTTAAAAATTCCACTCCGTTATCAAGATGCTTATCTATAATGCCGTCCCGCGCTTTATTGTTAAGCTGTAAAAGCTCCTTTCTGTCGTTCGCGCCCAAAACAACATCGGGGTTTTCAGAGGTATAAGCCCCCGCTTTCAAGCCGGAGGAAATCATGATGTATACCGAGTCGGTCAGATAATATTCGCCCTGCGAATTATTGGGCTTTAATAAACGCAAAGCCTTTAACAGCTCCTGCGTTTTAAACCAATATGCCCCCGAATTGATTGCGCGGATTTTCTTTTGCTCTGCGGACGCATCCTTTTCCTCGATTATCCCCACAACGCCGCCGCTTTTATTCCGCAGAACGCGACCGTAGCCCTTGGGGTTTTCAACCTCAGCCGTTATGATTGTAACGGCGTTATCTTCCTTGGTATGTAGATTGAGCGCGTTTTTAATGGTATCCGCATCTACGAAGGGTGCATCGCCGTTTAAAATGAGGACGTTGCCGCCTGCACCTTTGCTTCGCTCTTTCAGCCATTCCTCCGCCATCATTACGGCATGACCCGTACCCATCCGCTCCGATTGATAGACGGTATCATACCGCCCTTCTAAATATTCATCAATCATCTCTGCTTTATATCCCTTTACAATGCAAATATCCGCAACCTCCGCCATGCCGCAGGATTTTATAACCCATTCAAGCATAGGCTCGCCTAAAACCTTAAACATAGGCTTAGGAAGCTCGGACTTCATCCTTTTACCCTGCCCTCCGGCAAGGATTACCGCGCAATTATTTTTACTCACAATTCAGTCGCCTGCCTTTTTTTAAGAATAGTATATCTTAATTATATCATATTCACATAAAAATGTAAAGGAACAAATAAGGACTTATGCAACTTATTTTTTTGCACAAGTCCTTATCTGGAATCGTAAAAGATACTGTAATTTTTATCCGAATGTGCGTATACGCTTAAAACAAGACCTATACATATAAACAAAGCGAGCATAGCACTGCCGCCATGGCTTACAAAAGGCAGGTACACGCCTATAACAGGCATTACGGCGAGAACCATTCCGATATTAAGCACACAATGTGCAAAAATTATAGCATAAACGCCGACACAGAGATATTTCCCCAAGTCGTCCTTAGCAAGCCGGCTGTTAGCAATAATTTTCATACATATATAAGTTAAAACAGCGACAAGCCCTATGCAGCCGATAAAGCCGAAGCATTGACCGACATAAGACAAAATAAAATCATTGCGAGCCTCGGGGACGTATACATAGTCATCTCCGAAAAGCCCCTTCCCGAACAACTGCCCCGAGCCGAGGGCGATTTTCCCCCAATATTGCTGATAATAAACCTCTTTTAAAACGGGGTGATTGATAGCATCCTCCGTCCACAGCACAATAAATCTGTTTTTTTGATAATCCTTCATAACCTGTTCCCATAAAAACCAGAAAGCAAAGGGGGCGGCAACAACGCAAGGGAGGATATATTTCCAAGAAAGCCCTGCCGCAAACAGCATGGCGACTATGATTGCAATAAAAATCATAGCAGTTCCGTCATCGCGCTGCGCCACTATTATAAGGAGCGGAGCAACCGCGTGCGCCGCGAGAGCCAAGACATTAACGGGGCTGTTCAGCTTATTTCCGACCTTAGACAGATGAAAAGCAAAGGTCATCACAAAAGCAACCTTTAAGAATTCCGACGGCTGGACTGTAACAAACCCAAAATCAAGCCATGCCAAATTATCCGACTCGGCATAGCCGCTATGACCCAGAGAGGTAAAGGTCAGCAATGTAAACCCGACCGCAACGGGGGCGTATAAGTACCAAAGATTTACAAATCTGGTATAATCCATAGCAGATATGATTAAAGCAACCAAAACCCCCATTCCGAAAGCAATCAGCTGAACTTGATAGAAGCGAGAGCTGCTTTGCGAAACACTGGCGAATACGCCGTTTCTGTGTATTGAATACAGGATTAAAACCGAAAATAACGAAACAGCGCAAACCGCGATAAAAAGAGGCTTGTCCAATTTCCGTAAATATTGCGCCGCTACATTTAAGATTTTTTTTAACAAGCCGACATTTCACCACCTTTGTTGGTATACTTTTATTTTAGCATGAATTGGTTGTAATGTCAAGAGCTAAGTCAATTTACAATGAACAATTATATAAAAGAACAAAAACAACGCACGTGTACAAATGCGTTGTTTTTGTTGAAAGTAGGTAATTCAGCTTATTAACTATTCGGTGTTACGGTTTTAAACAACGAATATAAGCGAATTATAATTAGTAATGGTGACAC
>Ga0099364_10000542_pt1 | contig 64226 bp, 49 predicted proteins | sample TergutTh196P3_FD_73070 | JGI IMG/M metagenome (GOLD analysis project Ga0099364, IMG submission 73070) | Microcerotermes parvus P3 segment gut microbial communities from Pointe-Noire, Republic of the Congo - Th196 P3 | ecosystem: Host-associated > Arthropoda: Insects > Digestive system > Gut ... | reverse complement strand
TTGCAGGTCGAGGTTTTCCTTGTCGGCGAGGATGCCCTGCCACAAGTGCGTTGCCGAATCAATGATCACGCAATCATAGCCCATCTGTTCGGCTTCTTGCACTTTGGCAATGAAATCCTTGTAAGTGAACTTGCCGCTGGTGTTCGGCTGAATTTCGCAATGGTCGAAGTCTGTCAGCGTATCATACAGCGTTGCCGACCCGTTCTCCGTATCAATGAACGCAATGCGCCCCTTTTCGCCGACGAGTCCCCGTGCTAACCGAAGGGCAGAATAAGTTTTTCCGCTTCCCGATGTGCCGGTAATCGCCAATTTGATGAACGTCTTCCGACGTTCCGCTCGTGTAAATAATCCCATGATTTCTCCTTTCTGATATTATTAGACGGTTATCTTGTTAAAGGTAGCCGATGTCTACATCAACGACTGCAAAGCAGTTGCTTAATTCGTTTGATCATCTTCTTGGCCGGCTGATTATGCACCGGTGTTGCTTTCGGTAAAACTACTGCTTCCGTTGGCTTTGTAACATGTTCCCGTGCCCGGATTTGTGCTCGAAATGTCCAAAACTGCCCGGACTGTCCAATACCAAATGATTCAACGTTTGGATTCAAGAGCAAAGCTCTATGGCCCGGCGAACGCTCCCTGTCCAAGCCGCGTTGCAAAGGTCAAAGGCAACGGACACGTACGGCAATTCGACTCCATGTGCCAGTTTGTCGACATAGTTTGCAACGGTATCTTCGTCCACGTTCCGAAACTGGAGCGACAAGTTCAAGTCTGTGATGTTAAGTTTAGGATGCTAGGCATAGTAACTAAGGTGTTAAAGGTTTTGGTTTTATCCTTGCATCACGTCCGTGTGTATATTTCGCAATCAATCCGTGATTGCGGGTAAAGGTTTCCGGTTGTTTTGCCGAACAAGGCCTATAATCAATCGCCCAATGTGGTCTGTTGGAGTTTTGTATTCTCCATTTTCACATTGATGATATTGATGGCATGCTTTGTTTCACCGATTGAAAGCCCATAATCGATAAAGATTTGATAGGCTTTGTCAGCTACGACTTTTGTTACATCCCTTTCACGGGCGATTTGACTGGAAGTCACTGCTCGTCCGTCTTTCGTTCCGTGTATTGTTGTTTCTGTCATCTGTTAGGTTCCTTTCGGTTGTAATTGTTGTCGGCTTGGTTGGTGCTACCATTACCATCATTCTCTATCTTGTATCGTTCCTGTAACAATTCCAGCCAGTTTGGAATGGAAATCGTAACAGAGGCGGACATCGGCAATTCAAGCGACCACTTCATCGGTAGTTGCCCGTCGCCGGTGTCAAAGTAACGTGCATTGTGCGATTGTCTTTCATGTCTTTGTCGGGGTGTTAACGTAAACAACCCGCCCTTGTTTGCAATTTTTTGTGATAAGTCTTGCGAGAACAAGGAACGGGCTGTCTTTGATTCGGATTCTCCCGCAATACTTATCACGGGGCCTGTTTTAACAAATGATAAAAAGACTGCAAGAGTGGTATTTACCGTTTGGTAAATTATTTTTTCGGGTTTTCCAAAAGCCGGGAAATTTTGACGTCTAGGGCTTCGGCAATGAGAAATATCTGTGGGTTGATGGGGCAACAATCCCCGTTTTCCCAGCGATAGAGTAATGCTTACAACGCTATTCTTTCTGGACTTCCGTCGCAAGCCGAAGAAAGTCAATGATTGCGAAAATGTTTGATGCGTTGTCAGCGGACAATAGGAGTTCGTTTTTCACAGACCAAACAGAAACCGTTTTGCCTTCAATTTTTACTTGTCCAATGATTGTGGCAAGGATAAAATTTTGCGGCTCGTCTTCTGTGATGATTTCTAAAAACATGGCGATTTTCCTTTTGGGTTAAGGGTGTACGTACAAAACCCGCATAAGAAATTTGTCATTGACATCGTGCCCAGACTTGACTGAAATCCCGATGCCACCTTAAATGGTTAATTGAAAAAAATTTGCATAAGTCATTGTGAAACAAAATCTTAACTGCGATTTTCGGCTGGTTTATGCCAGTTTCCGTCCTGCAGTTCTACACCGTTTATGAAATAAACTTGACTGTAGTACCCGCATAGCCCTGCCAAAAGTGCTAAAATTTGGTAAAATGGTCGGCGACGGGTGGTTCAGGAGGGAAAATTTGACACAGTTTGCCGTCAATCCTGAAACAGGCAAAACTGATTTAGTCGTAACTCTTTCCGAGGATCGGATAAGGCACCTTGCCAAAAGGGGTTTAGTGATAAGCACGGAAACCAGCATGGATTGCCGAAAGCAGGTACTTTCAAAATTTAAGAATTGCTCAATTTTTGTATTGATACGCTTGAAAAAAGGGAGTTTTGGATTTTGATGCATCATATCAGGGAATAGGTCATGAAGTCGCTATCAATAAAAAAACTTTTATCTGTGCTTGGCTTCTCTCCTGAAGAGGGAACGGCGGGGGTGTTCCGCAAGGAGTATGCCCAATTCGGGAGATACGCTATCGTGGTTGATTGCGGCAAAAAGACCATCAATTACGGCGACGAAATCCGGTACGGTAGCAAAGGAACGCAGAATTTTTTCCTAGCCGAAAATTTCGTCGTCTTGGAGTGCGTGGACCGTCTGTTGACGAAAGGGTACAAACCGGAGAACATCGAACTCGAAAAAAGTTGGCGGGCAGGGCACAGACACTCCGGCAAACTGGACATCTGCGTCTATCGAGAAGGCAAAGATCGCAAGGAGTACCTACTGATCGAATGTAAGACCTACGGAGCGGAATTCGACAGGGCTCTCAAAAAAATGATGGAAGACGGAGGACAACTTTTTACATACTTTAAGTTCAGTAATACCGCCGATTTGCTAATGTTGTATGCTTCCCAGTTATCGGGTAACGAAATAGTTTATCGGAACGAGATCGTCAAAATCGAAAACGAGTATCGGTCAGGCGATGCCGCCGATTTTTACAAAAAATGGAACAAACTAACGAAAGACAGCGGAATTTTCGAGGAAGGAAGAGAACCGTATCTCTACGAAAACAAAATAAGATCAATTTCCGAACTGGATGACATAAATGAGTCAAATTCGGAGAAATTGTTTTATAATTTCTTGAAAATATTGCGTGCAAATGCTATTTCCGATAAACCCAATGCTTTTAATAAAATATTTGACCTGTTCATGTGTAAAATTTATGATGAATGGCATAATGAAAACAATGGAATTGCACAATTTGTATGGCGAGACGATGACCATCCTGAAAAATTTATAGGAAGGCTGACGGATCTTTACGAAAAGGCTATTGACCGATTTCTCAACAAAAAGGTTCTGGGGTTGCGCAGCTTGAATTTGGGCGGCAGTCCCAAATCCTCAAATGAAATCAAGGAATCATTTGTTAGTGGGAGTAAAGATTTTGCCATACTTGAAATTATTGACAAAAATGATTTTTATAAGAATGCAAGCATAGTGAAATCCATTGTTCAATTATTTGAAAACCTGAAGATCAGATACGACAAACAAAATAATCACCTAAGTAATTTTTTTGAACAACTATTGACCACCGGTTTAAAACAAGAAGCGGGTCAATTTTTTACTCCCGTTCCAGTTGCGAAGTTTATTTTAAGGTCAATACCCTTGAAAGAAAAACTCGAAGAATTATTGAAAAGTGGAGAATTGCCAAAGATAATAGACTATGCTGCTGGAAGCGGACATTTTATTCATGAAAGTATGCATGCAATTCAAAATCTTCTGGACACCTACGACGAAGACGGAAAAGTCAAAAGTCGTTTTGCGAAAGAAAAGATTCGCACTTGGAAATCAGAAAAATACAGTTGGGCAAGTGAGTCCATTTATGGAATAGAAAGAGACTATCGGCTTTCAAAAGTGGCAAAAGTTGGTTGTTATATGCATGGAGATGGTGTTGCGAATATAATGAATGGCAATGGACTGGACGATTTTTACAAGTCCGAGGACTATATCAAAATTTTGAAATTAGAAAAAAATGATAGAAACGATAACTACAAGAAATTTGAGGAGGACAATCCAGTGTTTGATTTTGTCATATCGAATCCTCCGTTCTCGGTAGACGATTTCAGATGGTCTCTCACGAATTGCAAAGACAGCTTCGCTAAAGGCAAACACTCCTTTACATTGTATGATTTTATAACAGATAGATCAACAGAGATCGAATGTCTTTTCGTTGAACGCACCAAGCAGTTACTCAAAGACGGCGGTGTGGCGGGAATCATTTTGCCCAGTTCCATTTTGAGCAATGCCGGAATTTACGCCAAAACGAGGGAGATGATTCTCCGTTATTTCGAGATCATCGCTATTACCGAATTAGGTTCCGGCACGTTCATGGCGACGGGAACTAATACCGTTGTACTTTTCTTGCGGCGGCGGAGTAATTACGTTGGTAAAAACCTGGAATCCCGTGTGGAGAAGTTCTTCAAAGATTTTCAAGACGTTACAATGAACGGTATCGAAATGCCCGTTGCCAAGTATTTGAATTACGTTTGGGGCGGTCTGAAATGGGATGATTACCTTTCGTTACTCAAAAAAGAACCAAACAAGTCGATAAAAAAGCATGAACTTTACAAAGAGTACGAAGCAAAAATCAAGGCAAAAGATCATGCCGATTTCCTTAACCGGGTTCTTGCAACGGAAAAAGAGAAAATCTTCTATTTCATCCTTGCACTGCCGCAAAAAGTGGTGATAGTGAAGAGCGGCAACAAAGATGCGGAAAAACGTTTTCTCGGTTACGAATTTTCGAACCGCCGGGGAAACGAAGGTATCCACCCAATCCAGCGAGGAAAGATGATCGACGAGTGTACGCAAATGTTCGATGCGGATACACTAACATTTGACAACCCGAAAAAGGCGAGTACGTTTATTTATCAGGCGTTCGCCAATTCCAATACGAAATTGCGAGTTCCCGAAAATCTGAAAGAACACGTCTTCCGGATGGACTTGGTCGACATGATGACCTTCGATTGGGCGACCTTTGACAAAAAACTTTCACTGGCGATTAAAAAAAAAGTGAAGATAGCAAGTAAGTGGGACATTGTAAAAATTGGACAAATTGCCTCTACGCAATATGGCTTTACAGAAAAGGCAACCAATGAGGGGAATGTTCGATACCTGAGAATTACAGACTTGAATGATGATGGAAGCATAAAAGAAGATAATGAGAAAAAGTTTATTGATCCAGATGAAGAAACAAGATCCCTGTATTCGTTAAACAATAATGACGTTGTGATCGCAAGAAGCGGGAGTGTTGGAAAATCCGCCATTTACAAATCCGTTAAGCACGAAGATATGATTTTTGCTTCCTATCTTATTCGTTTGCAGGTCGCAAAAGATAAGATTTTGCCGGATTACCTTTTTTATCTCACGAAGTCTCAAATGTATTGGGATCAAGTTGAGCAACACAGTACTACATTGTCGCAACCCAATCTGAATGCGGAGAAAATAAAAGAATTCCAAATCCCGTTGCCGCCGTTGGACGTTCAAACCAAGATCGTCAGGGAAATCGAAAAAATCGAACGGGAAGAGAGTAATACCAAAAAACAAATCGAAAAACTAAAACAAAAAATAGAGAACGCTTTCGATAACATTCAAACTACAAAGCCAACGGTGCGTTTGGAGATCTATTTTCATTTGAACACAGCAATACTCAACCCCATAACGAAGTGGAAGGATGGGCATTTTACTTATGTGGATATTGATCGAGTGGGCAAAGGAAACGGGACTGTCGATTGGAGTCAATCGATTCCCTGTAAGGATGCTCCTTCACGTGCCCGCCGGGTCGCGAAAGATCATACCGTTGTGATTTCTACGGTTCGTCCTTATTTGAAAGGGTTTTGTTATGTTGAACAAGTCCCGGAAAGAACTATTTTTTCAACGGGTTTCGCTTTGCTCCATTCAAAGGATGAACAACAGTTTTTGTCGAGGTTCCTCTACTATTTGTTTATGTACTCTTCGTACCTGATGAAGCAAATGGAAGATAAAATGCCCAAAGCGGCATACCCCAGTATCAACGCGGAAGACATGAAAAATTTTCTTTTGCCTCTTCTTCCGCTTTCCGAGCAGCGCAAGATCGTAGCCTATATCGAAAAATTGGAAAGCGAAATATTGGACTTGCAAAGGGCATTAACTGCGATTTCGGAACGGAAAAATGCTGTGTTGCAGAAATGGCTCTAACTCCTTTAAAAATGTTCACACTCCTACTTTCATAGAAGAGTAAAACCTTCCTTCCCGATAATGCCATCGCTTATTTTATTTCCTATTACGATTACTATCTTCGAGAGTGTTACTACAATTATATTTTTTGTTATTATGGTCGTTTTTCATGAGTAGGAGTGATTATGATAGCATACAGGAAGTGTCATAGTCGCAAATACATCAAAAGCGGAATCGTTGCCAACAAACGACGATACCAATGCAAACATTGCAACCATTTTTTCCGCGAAGGCGATAACCGAACCAACAAAAAATCGTCGCTAAAAAGGCCCTGTGCATAACATCTCTCCATTCCGCCGTCATTGTAAATCCATTTCCGAATCTGTCAATCCTTTGCTTTAGATCGAATTAAAATTTGTTCTGGAGTTATTTTTGAAATTTGTTAGACTCTGTTTGTATTTTTGTAGTTTTATTTTATTTTCAGGGAGGAGTCCATGCCGCAAGCGTACTCATTGGATTTGCGAGAACGCGTGTTGAAAGATTGCGATGGCGGTCTTTCCAGCGATGCCGTCGCGAACAAATATAATGTCAGTCCCTCTTGGGTCTATTCATTGCGTAAACAACGCTGAGAAACCGGTAACATCACCATCAAAGAATACAAATGAGATAGGAAAAATAAATTAACACCCTACGAATAAGAAATCCGACAACTCGTTTCAGATCATCCCGATGCAACGCTCGTTGAACTTCATGCATTGTTGCCCAACAAAGATAATGTAACAGTAGTAACCCGTCATAATTTTCTGAAGCATTTGAAGATTACGTGGAAAAAAAGACTCTTGTTGTGTCAGAACAGAAGCGTGAAGACGTAGTAGAATAACGCAAAGAATGGCAACAAATATAAGAAGATTTCGATATAGAAAAATAGGTTTTCATAGATAAAACCTGGACTAAAACGAACATGACACCATTGTATGGCCGTGCATTACGTGGCAAGCGAGTGGTCGATAATGTTTCTCATGGCCATTGGAAGACAACTACTTTTATCACCACATTGCGGTGTGATGGATTAAGAGCACCGATGGTCATTGATGGTGCGATCATTGGAGAATTGTTTTTGGCGTATTTAGAACAAGTATTAGTGTGGAGGCACTATGGCAAAGACTGGAAGAACTCTGCGATGTGTTTTTACCGGATGAATGCAAAAACTATTTCAAATACGCAAGACACAAACCCAGAGAAAAACCCCATTCTAAATTTTAATACGATCTAGAGAGTCGTTCAAAACCTCATGAGCGTAATAGCAAATGCAGGCAATATGGACAAAACCTTTGTAAGCAATCAGGTTGCAATCCCATCGCACCGCCACACGGCGAAAGTTTTTTAACCACGCATTTGTTCGCTCCACTTTCCAACGACAACGATAACAACGCAATTTTCTACTATCCACATAAGGACAATTCACTCGGTTGGCACGATAAGGTACAACAAAATCTATACCCTTCAATGCAAACTTGGCTCGCAAACCATCATCATCGTAAACCTTATCCGTAATCACCCGCCTCGGCTTCAATCTTCTACTTCGCTTTTTTTTACTTCTACTATGTGTTCTATGTTTTTTTCCTTGATCCCATCGATTGTTTGTTCTGCAAGATGACCCTCATGAGTCGATGCACTCTCCATTTCGACATTCAATGCTATGCTATTAACATCGACGACTAACATCATCATCGAACCCTTCTCGACCTTTGTTTTTCCGGTATAAATGTACCATCCAGAAATGTTTCATCGAGCCGTAACTTTCCTTGTTCATCTAACAATGCAAGTAGATGTTGATAAACACCTACTAACACGCCTTGCTCTTCCCATTCGAGGAGTCGTCGTCGACACGTACTCCAACTAGGAAAGTTTTTAGGCAGATGTTCCCAGGGACATCCTGCACGTGCAAACCAAATGAATGCTTCGAAGACTTGTCGGTTATCGACGTGTGGACGGCTGCCTTTCGGTCCAATAATTTTGATGGGAAAGATATGTTGATACAATCAAGGAAATGGTGAAAGAGTATCGGCCAACCATCGTGGTCTGTGATAATCAGATGCTAAAAAATGCTTTGCCCCAGGACATTTTGCAATCACCGGCCAGCCCAAAACATTCAAAAGGAATGCCAAAAGAGAGCATTGTAGGTTGGCTTGTTGACTTGAAGTCAATCTGTGGTACCAAGGAAATTATCAGCATTTGTCATTTTTCGTGGGGTTCGACAGGTTTTTCCAAGGTCCCTGCCGCAATTCTCGGGATTCCATACTCAAACGTTCAGCCAAAGAAATCGCAATGAATATTTTAGTAACAGGCGGTGCAGGATATATTGGGTCGCACGTTGTCTTGAAGTTAATCAGATGGTTTTTAGTTCGACGGCTGCTGTCTATGGAAACGCTAATTATGAATGTGGCTTGAACGAGAATGCAAGGACGCAGGCTCAGAATCCTTACAGACATTCTAAACTATTTATCGAGCAGATACTGCACGATACAGCAAGGGCACATTCGGAATTTGGATTTATCGCATTCCGCTATTTTAATATCGCAGGTCGCTCAAGATACTTGCCGCTAGTTGCCCCCAAAAAGGCTCCGACGCATTTAATTTTTCGTGCTTTAGAGGTGGCTACAGGATAGAGAAAACATAACAGTTTTTGGAATAGATTACGATACACAGGATGGAACTTGTATCCGAGATTATATTTACATGGACGATGTGGCAGATGCACATGTTCTTTGCCTGGATAAATTAACTAACGAGAGTGCTGACATTTATAATTTAGGCATTGGCCGCAGGTTCTCTGTATTAGAAGTCCTTAAAGCCGCCAAACAAGTGACAGGGAAAGAAATAACCGTACAATATGGAGAAAGAAGAGTCGGCGATTGTGAGCGGTTAGTCGCTAATACAGACAAGATTAGGCGAGAATTAGGTTGGAAGGTAAGATATAATACAATAGAAGAAATGATTGTCTCTGCTTGGTACTGGCATTGTAAATCAAATGAAAGAAGAGAATAGATGATGCGAATTAAGGTCTTACAAATGGTTTATGGTACTTTGATTGAATCCGATAGTTGGTTTCAATTTGTCGAAAAATCAACCAACAGTATTGTTCTATTTATGGCTACGATTATGTTGTAGATAGACGTGAAACGGTACGAGGTGATCGACATGCAATTTGAACAAAAGTGGAATCTATACAAGATAATCTACACGACTGCGATTATCTGTTTTGGATAAATGTTGATGCAGTGTTTTATTCACATATTATAGCACTAAACGAGGATATTTTGCCCTTACTACAGGGCACAGAAATACTATGTCCTGTAGATATATGTGGAGAAGCATTTAGATGGAATTCATATCAGCCAAGTGCAGGAATTATATTGTTGCGAAATAGCGAACTCACTCGTTGTATTTTAAATGATTGGAATTCTATGACGGACATCACCCGATTGGAGCACACCAAATATGACAGGCCGGTCGAACAGTTGGGCTTGCGTGATTATATTGTCCCAAAATACAAAGACCATATTGAGATAACAAAGAATATCATTTGTTTCATACTACAAATGGTCATTTTATACACCATCTTCACTGTTGGAGTGGTGCTGATAGAAATCAGGAATTTCGTAAAATCTACGAATCGGCGATTATGAAAAGAAATGCAATGCTCCTCGAAATTGGTGAGCCAGTGGACAAAGGCATTGTGGGCAGGCGGGAATCTATGACGGCGGAGGTGGCTCATTCTAAATAGCGATAATGACGAGTCGATAATCCTACCGAACAATTCCCCAAAAAAACTTGACCGAAATGCCTTTTGTTCCATAAATAGGTAGAGAGGCTTGATTCATTCGGAATACAAGAACGAACAGCAGCGTGCCTATTACTAACAGACGTTAATAGAGATTCCTCTTATATCCGTCGAAATCTGCCCGATTTCGATAGAAAATTGCAGTTAAATCTTTGCAAAATAGCGACTTATGCAAATGTGATTAATTAACCATTTAAGGTTAATTCGAGATTTCATTCAAGTTTGGGTGGCTGTATAGCCAACTGAAGATTAGACGAATTAGCATTTCGGCACAATCAATAACACAAACTGTTTAAGTACGAGAACGAGAAGGCGACACCATTAGCAAACTGGCGTCTGAACAGTGCCAGCATGTCATCGAAGAAATGGCAAGGTAAATCCTCGTCCTTACAGATAAGGCTATAAGAGGTGAACGAGTCATTACACATCGAAGGCAACAGTTAGAAGAGATCAAAGAAGCTATACGCACTGTATGAAACATACTCAAAAAAGATTATGAAGGAGAGTAGCGGCACTTGTGGTATAGCTTGCCATTCCTGATATAGAACATAATATTTTAACCAACTAATAACCATGATACACCAAAAATGGACACAAGGAACACCAACCAACAATGGGTGGTATTGGATATGGAATGGGAAGGAAAGAATGATCGCAATTATTCGCGATGGCACTCTATAGCTTAATGAAAAGAGCGACAAGCAGTGGCACATAGTGGAATATACCACAAGATATAGCCTTGGCTGTGCTCATAGAGCGAGTATCAGGAAAGAAGCACTAGAGTTGTACTCAATGTTCAAGCGAGCAATTAAAGAGCATAAGAAGACATCCTACTATCAAAATCAACTCAAAAAATTCAACGAATTACTTAAACAATGGAGGATCAATAATGAATAAATACAAAGTAACAATCAAAGTAGACAATTGCTTCGAGTACATAGTCGAAGCAGAAAACCCATAGGTAGCACTTGCAAAGGCGAAAACGTTTCCGTTAGAGGCTACCCATATACTGGAAATCGTAGAAAACCTATCTAGACACGGCGACACTGACGATGTGGCAGTACTGGTGTCAGGGTAAACCTTCACTCAAGTAAGAAGCGATTGAGACTGCCCCATTAATCGATCACGAAATATGACAAAATATACATCATTTATGGTAGGCCTTGGCGAATTGAAGAGTACGATGCTGAAATAAGTAACGGGGGAGGAGCAAGCTGTAAAGTAGGAGACGCATCACTGCATTGGCAACAGGAACTTATGCCCTGACAAGAAAAAAGGCACAACAAAACGCAATAGGCATTATTACAAGAGAACTAATCAACAAATCGAAAGAAATGAAACACTTGATAGATAATCTTACATGCGGCCAGCGAAATATAAGAGAACTAGCTCAGGCACAGCAGGAATTTTTAATTGACAATCCTTCGCTCTGCAAACATAAAAGCCGTTAGGCTACAAAAAGCACGACCATAAACAACAATTAACATAAAATCCATGATAAATAGAAGAACCTTTTTAGGTGCTCTTGTGGGTAATATATCTGGGAATGCAGCCCTAGATGTTAAGGGGACGCCACAGTCTCAATCTGAAACAACAGTCCAATCCTTAGAAGACCGTTCAAAACCTTGTTCTTCTTTCACGATCAGATATTGTATGTTATCCTGTCCCTTTTGAAAGGAATCCGCAATGCCGAAATACACGAAGCCCAAACCAAAACATCAGCCCACTAAACTCGCCAAGAAACCGCCTGGACACTCGATGATGCCGATTGGCAACGCATTCAACATATCTTTCCTGTCAAAATTATTGGACCGAAAGGCGGACGCCCACGAGCCGATAACCGACGAGTCTTCGAAGTTTTAATTTGGTTTGCACGTGCAGGTTGTCCTTGGGAGCACATGCCTAAAAATTTTCCTAGTTGAAGTACGTGCCGACGACGACTCATCGAATGGGAAGAGGAAGGTGTGTTAGTAGGAGTTCATCAACATCTACTTGCACGATTAGATGAACAAGGCAAGTTACGGCTCGATGAAACATTTCTTGATGTTACATTTATACCATCAAGAAAAGGGGCGAATATACCGGAAAAACAAGGGGCGGCAAGGGTTCGATGATGATGTTAGTTGTCGATGGCAATGGCATAACATTGAATGTCGAAGTGGAGAGTGCCTCTACTCACGAAGGCTATGTTGCAGAACAAACAGTTATGGGCATTAAAGTAAAAAACATAGAACACATAGTAGAAGTAAGAAAAAGCGAAGTAGAATATAGAAGCCGAAGCGGGTGATTGCGGATAAGGGTTACGATGATGATCGATTGGGAGCAAAGTTTATAACAAGGGGTATAGATTTTGTTGTGCCTTATCGTGCCAACCGAGTAAATCGTCCTTATGAGGATAGTAAAAAATGGAGACGTTATTGTTGGTGTTGGAAAGTGGAGTGGGCGAATGCGTGGTTAAAAAACTTTTGGTGTGTGGTGGTGCGATGGGATCCCAGTCTGATCGCTTACAAAGGTTTTGGCCATATTGCCTACATTGCTATTGCCCTCACGAGGTTTTGAACGGGGCTCTAGGGTGTTACAGATTTTAATTTCATCTGACGGTAGTTTTTACAAAATGTGCGGGAGAAGATCCATAGAATATCCTTCATCAAGTGAGATATTAGCTAGGCAGGTTCATTCGTTGTTGATTAGATTTGGTATCGTCAGCTCTATTAGATTTGTACAAAAAAGTAATCAGTCTAGTCAAAAATTCAACGCATGCGTGATCTCTATAGCATCTGAGGAGTATATTGAAAATTTATTCAAGAAATTGGATGGTTGAGAGATATTCCGGCATGTACTGGCAACAAGAAATGCAGATCGTTTTTAGATATAATACCAAATCAAGTTGTTAAAAAATTATGTTCAAAAATTGAATCAACATGTGGAGATGACATATATGAACACTTTGAGAGGTATAATTATGTCTCTATAAAGAAAAAAATTCGATACGGCCATAATTTCTTGAGACAGGCAGTGATGTCTATGGGTACACATGACCTAATTGACCAACTGTTGAATTCTCCTATATTATGGGACAAAATTTTATCCGTTGAAGATGTCGGAATGGAAGATATTTATGATCTAGAAATAGACACGTATCATAATAATATTGCTGACAATATTATCACTCATAATTCTATGTTCGCCTGGAACATTGCCTTGAATGTTGCCAAACAAAATATTCCTGTGCTTTATCTCGACATGGAAATGACCAGGGATACTATGAGGAACAGGTCGTTGGCCAATCTTTCCGGAGTTGCTATCAATGAGTTAAACTATAAGACATTTCAAGAGCATCCTGATAAGGTTGATAGGGTTAAACAAGCCGGTAATGTATTTGCAAATCTACCATTGATATGGGAAAAAGCATCTGCCAAAAACATAGACCAATGTTTGGCTTTTGCATTACGCTGGATAGCTAGGCATGTAGGATTCAATGATGACGGACGTGCCAAAAATATCTTCTTGTTTACGACTATATGAAGTCCACCGATATAGATGCCTCTCGACCACAAAGGGAAATATCAGGGGTAATGACACAAAAAAATAAAGATTTTGCTCATATAAACGCCGGCAATTGTGCCTGCACAATTAAGTCGCAAGGGCTTGATTGCAGGCAGTGATCAAATATCTAGATATTTTGATACAATATGGTCGGTTCGACGAAAGAAGGACACCCAAATATCACTGGATAATGCTGATGCGGGGCAGCCAAGGGTAATGTTGTTATGGTGCAAGAGCATGTGCGGGATGCAGAGACCTGGGATAAAGACAACGACTATATCACACTAGATTTCATTAGTAGTCTACGCTTGTTTATAGAAAAGGGCCGCAAGATTGATTTTGCCAAGAAGGCAGCACAAAAGAAACCAACTCAAACCAAGGATGATACCATACCATTATGACACAGATTAAAACATACAATATCGCAGGTAGGGATTACAATGTCTTCGCAGAGTCGTGCTGTGGTGCGTCTCCGAAGCGAACGCTGTACGTCCAGTTGACCAATGCTTGTCAGGCACGATGTCTATTTTGCAATTGTATTACAGAGACTGATAAGAACAGAATGATAGATCCCAATATATTGAGCCGAACTATTGACGCAGTTCAACAGTCCAATGCTATTCACTCGGTGAGTTTTACAGGTGGCGAGCCGTTGATGTTCTGTCAATTAGAATGGCTACTATAATGGATTGATACCCTATTCAGCAAGACAACGCCACTTACATTTGGTCTGACTACTAATGGTATCTGGCTAGACCGTTATATCAACAAGATCGCAGAGAGTAAAATTACTTGGCTCAATATCAGCAGGCACCACTGAGATGACGGTATCAACAAGTGTGTATTTGGCAGCGATGTCCTTTCACAAGGGCTACTGAAAGACATAATTGATAGAGCACGATACATCAAACCAGATATCAATCTGCGATTTTGCATTACGACCTCCAATGAGATAAGAACATTTGATGATATAAGGCGGATGTGCAAATTTGTTAGATCATTAGGTGTAGACGTATTACTGGCGAGAAAGGACTATCACAATACCGAGAGTATCGACTTGGATCATAACCTAGACTATTATCATCAACATCCAGAGAGAGATTGTGGACAGATACAGATTAAACAGAGCAATAAGTGTCGATGCTTTATGCACTTTGTTGAAGGTGTGAATGTCGAATATAGAGCAGTCGATGTTCAGAATGAGCAGAAGATAGAGCGAGAGCATCAGTTCATTAGGAACTTTGTTCTACATGCTGATGGTATGCTACGAGGAGGATGGAGTAAAGAGTCAATCGTGATTCCAATATGATGGACAAGATTGATTGGAGCAACATCAACAAGAATATATATGAGAACCTCGATAGGATAATTGAGGCCTTTAACCTAGACCTCCGTCCCGATAATTTAGGACTGGTTGGTTGTTGTCCTATACACGAAGGCAGTGACAACCCAACTGCTTTCAGAATCTATCCGACAGGATCGTGGTGGTGCTACACTCGTCATTGTGCCGATGGTCAGTCTAGCCTTATTCACTTACTCAAACTGCTCCTTGAAAAAGAGTTTAATATAGAGTGTGGCCTATTTCATGCTGTTACTTGGTATCTGGACAACATTGCGGATAGCGACGATCGCCTTAATATCCCCAAAAGTGTTCACGATAAAACAGCAGTCAAGCATATTCCAAAAGTGTTTTTTGAAGATAGGTATGCATGGAGAAAGTTTGCAAGTGTACCATCGACGGCATATAAGCAACTAGGCTTTACACAAAAAAATCATTGATAGGTTTGAAATCGGCGAATGCCATGAAAGGTCTCATCGTTTTTATAATCGCATTGTCGTACCAGTCTTTGATATTGATTGCAAGGTAATCGGGTATTCTGGTAGGTCAATGTATCCTCGGTGTAGTAGATGTGATCTTTACCATTCTCCTAACGCCCCATGTCCGATAGAATGTCTATCTCTATATGCGAAATGGCTTCACGTAAGTGGCTTCAGAACTTCACATTCTTTGTATGTCGATTGGAAAACACTCAATCCTTGTGGGACAATTAATGTTGTAGAGAGTATAGCTAACGCCCTGAAGCTATATCAGGCGGGCTTTACTCAAACAGCGGGTCTCTTTGGCAATAAACTATCTGCTGGCCAGTCTGCTATTTTGGAAAAGATGAATGTCCGATACATTAACTGGATAATAGACAATGACGGTAACAATGCGGGGCTTCACGGAGCATTACGGGCACAAGAAAAATACGAAGATACGCTCAAGTTTCGCATCATAGTTCCGCCAATCGAGTACGGCGATGTGGCCGAAATGCCATCTGATAAACTAAAAATGTTCTTGTACATGAAGGGTATCAAGGAACAATCCTCGTAACTACGGCTTACCATTCTCTCGCTTTGAAACCTTCCGGCACTTTCAGGATTTCCATGGCTTTGCCGGATTGAACGATAACATACATTCCATTTTCGTGGGCAACTTCTTTGGCATCCCCTTCGACAACTGCACCGGCAACCGCTCCAATGAAACGGCGTTTGTCCCCTTTTGCGTCGGCATCGCGGCGGAATCTTTCTAATTTATCCATAAGACTACCGACATTTTTTGCTTTCAGTGTCGTCTTGACTTCAACGAGAATAGCAACATCGCCATTCTCCAAAAACAAATCTATTTCGCCCTGATTGCCTTTGGATAAATCATGCCCGAAAGTCTTGTTTCGGGAGTAACTTGAGATTACGTAGCCCAAATCTTGAAATTGTTTAATGATATTGTGCCCTGATACCATGCGTTCGATGACTCTGCCTAGGCTACCGGTGAGTTCGCCGATTTTTCTGTTCGTCGCTTTCGCTCTCCGGGCATATTCGGCATCGCGTTCCTGCATCTTCCGGCCTGCTTCCTGCATCCTCCGGTCAGCTTCCTGCATCCTCCGGTCAGCTTCCTGCATCCTGCGGTCAAACTCCGCACCTTGTTCTTTGAGTGAACGCTGAAACTCTCGATGTTCTTCTCGCGTTTCCCGGCTATTCTCCCGTATCAATGCAAGCACAATCTCATAAGTTAACTGCTGTTCTGACATATCTTTTCCCCTTCATTATTTGACTGCATTTTATCATGTTTTTCCGAAAAAATGGGCGGGAGAGGGCCCGGTTTGGGGGCTTGACTGACGGAAACATTTATGTAGAACCCGGCGTGGTATTCAAATAATCGGAGTATTTTTATCGAAATAAATTGACAAATTGAACGAAAATTAGTTGACGAAAGTCATTGTCCTACTCCAAAATCGTAGCAGATTTAACAAAAAGGCAACCATTCAGAATCTCATGGCTTCGCCACGTTCGGATGGTCTTTGATTCCGTCATCCTTCTCAAGTGGCTAATGTCCTGTAATAGGGCGTTAGATCATTGTCGGGAAAGGAACGGTTCTGGCTACGATACCGGGAGTAAGCGACAAGTTGCTGATGCCCTTTCTTTACGTACCGTGAGTTGCTGTGACTCTGGGGAGGAGAGGTTGCGGCCGCTTTTCACTAACCACAAAGGAGCACAATTATGAATAAATATGAAGGCGGAGGTACTCTACGCACGATCGGTTGGATGACTCACAACGGCAAAAGGTCTACCCGTGAGGTGGTTATAGACCTTGATAAAATCATTTGTGTTACAGAGGTGAACGATGATACCAAAGGAAATACCTGTGCTTTATCGTTAACAGAGTCGATGGCAATGCACGTTGATGTTTCTCTGGAACAAATGCGACAGATATTGGACGAACACAAGAAATATCCGCACCGTAATTTTGACACGCATGCGGTCAAGATGGATGAGATGCGTAATATCGAACAAGAAGAAGAAAATGGGACAATACAAACAGAGGGAGTGAAAAGGGCTGAATTGGACGAACAGACAAAACTTAGAGAAGAAATTGCAAAACGGAAAGAAGAACAAAAACAGGCAGAGGCCCATCTAGCCGAAGAGGCGAAACTGGTGGCGGAGCGATTGGAGGCCTATCGAACAGAACGAGCCGAGGAAATCAAAACGAAACCAAGTTATGACATTGAATTCAATGACAAGGAAATCCAGAGCCTTGAAAAGAAAAATGAAAAAGAGTTTCATTCCAACAATCCATACTTTGACAAGGACAATGATGACGAACCACACGTTGACGATGAGTAAGCAATATTATTTTTCGATTATACCTTGCAATATAGCAGAGGACAGGGACCTGGTAATCCCTGTAATGCACTGCACTGGCAACGGTTGCCAGTGTAACGGTTCCAAGTCCGAAATATGGAGGCATATAATGGCTAAAAATAAAAAACTAATGAACAAAACCCTCATCCTTACCGCGGTCCTTTGTCTACTATTGTCCGGTGCCAGCGGATGCAATCGCACGGAAATAAACGAATTCCGAAAACTGTACGGTAATGATGTAAACGAGCCAATCATTGACCACAGGGATGGTTTTACTACAACACAACTACACAAGGCGGCTGTACAGCATGATATTGCTGTTGTTAAATACCTCATTCGCAAGGGAGCAAAACCAGATGCTCTCGATTCGATGGGCATGACCCCGCTCCATAGGGCCGCATACTCTAATAAGGACCTTAGGGTTGTGAAATATCTTTTTCCAAAAACGCCAAAGATCAAATGGACCACAAAAGACGGTGTAACCTTATATCATTGTTCAGCAAATAACGAAAATCTTGATGTTGCATATTTCATCGGTAGAAAATATAGTTTTGCAGATCGTTGTGCGGTGGAGAAAGATGGTAACAACAGCCTTCATTGGGCTGTTTGGCGGAAAAAATCCAAAAAATAACCTTGCACTCCGGCTGGAAGCCCCCGGGCTTCATTGACAATCGCCGCAATACCCTCTATACTGGCACAAACTCTGTAAATTGCACTGATACCAAAACAATATGAGCGGAAATTACGACATCGGTTTGATGGGGCTTGCCGTTATGGGACAAAACCTCGTTCTTAATATGGTCGATCACGGATATAAAGTTGCCGTGTTCAATCGCACAACCTCCAAAGTCGACGAATTTATGGCAATGCCAGAATGCCAATCCAAAGGCACTCATATCGTCGGTACGCACTCCCTTAAAGAACTCGTCGCACAACTCAAACGGCCCCGGCTCGTTATGCTGATGATTCAATCAAAAGATGCCGTGCCCGCCCCTGACATCGCCCTCTATCCCAAAACCGCCGCAATTGATGCCGTAATCGAAGAACTCATTCCGCTCCTCGAACCCGGCGACGTCATCATCGACGGCGGAAACACGCATTACCTCGATACCGAACGCCGTACGAAATTTATCGAAAAAACCGGCCTGCTCTTCATCGGAACTGGCGTCTCCGGCGGGGAAGAAGGTGCTCGCAAAGGACCCAGTATTATGCCCGGCGGCACCGAGAAAGCCTGGGAACTGGTTAAACCCATTTTCCAAGCGATTTCCGCAAAAGTTGGCCCGAAAAACGATATTCCCTGCTGCGAATGGGTCGGGGCTCGGGGTGCGGGACATTATGTCAAAATGATCCATAACGGCATCGAATACGGCGATATGCAGTTAATCTGCGAAGCCTACTGGCTGCTCAAACACGCCCTCGGCTATTCCAACGAGCAAATCCAAAAAACCTTTGCCGAATGGAATAAAGGCGAACTCGATAGTTATCTGATTGACATCACAAAGGATATTTTTACCGTCAAAGACAAAGCGACCGGCCAGTATCTCGTCGATTTGATTCTCGATACCGCCGGTGCAAAAGGCACGGGAAAATGGATGAGTCAACTCGCACTCGACCTCGGTGCGCCGAGCAGTCTCGTAACCGAAGCCGTGTATGCCCGATGTATTTCCGCGATGAAAGAGGAGCGTGTCCGTGCGTCCAAAGTCCTGAAAGGCCTCGGCAACAAACCGGCCTCGTTGCCGACGGATTTTGTCGAGCAAATTCGGCAGGCACTGTATGCTTCGAAAATTTGCTCTTATGCGCAGGGATATGTCCAAATGCAGGCTGCCGCGAAGGAATACGATTGGAAGTTGAACTTTGGCGATATTGCGATGCTATGGCGGGGCGGTTGCATTATTCGGGCTGTATTTTTGGACCGCATCAAGGAGGCATTTGATGCGGATGCGAATTTGGAGAATTTGCTGCTCAATCCATATTTTCGGAATATAGTGGAGTCGGCACAGGGTGCTTGGCGGAATGTCGTGAAGACGGCGATTGATTTTGAGATACCAGTACCGGCATTTTCGACGGCGTTATCGTATTATGACTCGTATCGTTCGGCAATTTTGCCAGCGAATTTATTGCAGGCGCAGCGGGACTATTTTGGAGCGCACACGTACCACCGGATTGACAAGCCGGACGAGGGGCCTTTCCATACGGATTGGATCAATGAACGGGAGATTTGAGGGAATTGTCCACGGGGGCGCAATCGTCATTCCGGCGAAAGCCGGAACCCAGGGGAACTGGCATCACACGCAATGTCTGGATTCCGGCTTTCGCCGGAATGACGAGAACCTACGGCCGGATGGCTTCAACCTTTTTCTCCGCATCCTTGAGGAAGTCGGCAAATTGCTCAAGCCCCTGCGTGAATTGTCTCGTCAAAAAGACATCGACGGCCTCTTGAGCCATCATTTCGCCCCAAATCATCGAGCCAAGACAAAGCGCATTCGCATTGTTAATCGTTCGGGCCATCCCGGCAGCGAATACAGATTCGACAACCGCTGCGACGACGCCTCTAAAGCGATTTGCAATGACCGACATTCCCATCCCGGTTCCGCAAAGCAAAATTGCCCTGTCGGCCTTGCCGTCTTGCAGCATTTTGCAGGCAATCGGAGCACTTTCAAAATAGGGCATTTCATTGGTCGGTGTTGCTCCGACATCGACGACTTCATGTCCTTTTTCTTTGAGGTGTGCGATCAGGGAATCTTTGAGAGCGAGCGCAAACGGGTCAGCGGCGATTACAATGTTCATAGCAGGTTGGGGGGTTGGAGTTGCGGATGTGTTGTCGTTGGCCAGGGCAGATGCGGACTTGCCGAACGCGATCGGCAAGGTCGAAGCAACGGCTGCCGACTGGAGGAATGTACGGCGATTCATAAGCACGAAACATTACGTTGGAGAGTCCATTTCGCCCTCATGGTACAGCAAGCCGTTGGGGCTGTCAACCGGGCAAGAGCCGGGGGCTTCCGCTCGTGTGCGGGGGCGGAGTTTTGCCGAACCTATGTCCATTTTCCATAATAACGCTCATAAACCGTCCCGTTGAAAAATGATTTTTTGCGGAATAGGCAACGTTCCGATGATGTTAACAGAAATACAAGCAAGGCTGGATGAATGAAACTCACTTTCCCTCCCCTTACTGATCCCGTAAATTATATGGATGAGGCACTGTCTTTTTACGACTCGCATCTTTTAGATTTGCGGCGGTTCAGAGAAACGCTGGATCACAAAGATATTCCCCTATTCGGAAGTCTGCCGGAATTGTTGCAGTCCCTCTGGCTGCACCTCGGGCTGGACGTTCGGTTTGTACGGACTGGCGGCACCCTGCCCAATGCGATCGAAGAGACGTATACCATAAATATCAGCGGCAGCCCGTCGCCGGGACAACTCGTTGTGCTGCCAAGCCGGGATATTCGCAAACCCAAATTGCTCGGGCAAGACCGAAAGCAATTTTTGACCGCCTTGGCTCAGTTTTTGGGCGATGCCTACCGCTGGCAGCAGGCTTTGCGTCAGTACGAAGAGTTGCAAGCGTCGCGAATTGAGGTGTTGCCAGCCAATCGGGAAGAGGAATCGCTGCACCGATTGCTTAAAGACAGTGCGAAATTGGCCGATTTTTCGGCTGCTTCGCTGTATCTCTTGGATTCACAGCGGAAAATGCTCAAATTGCGTTCTTGCTGGGGCTTGCCGGAGGAGAGGTTGCTTAATCCGCCGAAGCCGTTGCATGACTCGCTGGCCGATGTGGAAGCAATTTTGGGGCAAATCGTCGTGGTGAATGAGGATTACCTGATTGAAACTTGGCGGGTCCCGGAAGATTTCCCGATGTCGGTTTGTTTGCCGGTCATGTCGCAGCAATCTGTTTGGGGCACGCTTTGGCTTTTTTCCGATCAGCGTCGGGACTGCACGGAGCATGAATTGAACTTGATGGAATACATTGCGGGTCGCTTGGCCGCCGAATTGGAGAAATCCGCTCTGCAGCGAGAATTGGAGCAACGGGAACTGGAAAAGGGCGAATAATTTCCGGCTGATGGTTTCAGGCCGCACCGCGTCCGGCTGTTAGCCGCGTCACCCTGTGCCTTGCCCTCAATCAATAATCTTCGCAATCGGGAACTCCACGATCCCACAGGCACCGGAAGACTTGAGTTGCGGTATCAATTTGCGAACCTGTTTATCGTCTATAATCGTCGAAACGGCAAACCATTTGTCGTCCGAAAGACTCGAAATCGTCGGATTTTGCAGTGCCGGTAACAGAGCAATCACCTCGCCGAGTTTATCTTTCGGGACATTCATCATCAGGCCCGCCTTGCCCTCCGCCGCCATCGCCGCACGAAGCATCAACACCATGTCATCTATTTTTTGCCGTTTCCAAGCATCTTCGTAAGACTGATGGTTGGCGATGAACCGCGTCGTGCTTTGCAGGATTTCCGCAACAATACGGAGTTTATTCGCACGGAGCGAACTGCCGGTTTCCGTAACTTCGACGATCGCGTCGGCCAATTTCGGCGGTTTTACTTCGGTCGCTCCCCAACTGAACTCGACATTGGCCGTTACGCCGTGTTTGGCAAGAAATTGCGTTGTCAAGCCAACGCCTTCGGTTGCAATGCGTTTGCCTTGCAGGTCTTGCACGGTCTGAACCGGTGAGTCTTCGGGCACGCAGAGTACCCAACGGACGGGCCGACGGGAAACTTTGGAAAATCGGAGTTCGGCAATTTCTTTGACATCGGAATTTGTTTCGACGATCCAATCGTATCCGGTCAGACCGGCATCGAGGGCCCCGTTGGCGACGTAGCGAGCCATTTCCTGGGCTCGGATGAGGAGACATTCGATTTCATCGTCGTCGATAGTCGGAACGTAACTTCTTGGCTGGACGGAAAGGTTGTATCCGCTTTTTCGGAAGAGTTCAAAAGTTGCTTCTTGCAGACTGCCGGCGGGAATTCCTAGTTTCAGTACCATTATTCTAAATTGGGAGACGCGTTGCATAGAGTGTACCTGATTTTGCAAAAATTTGAACCCGGCAGTCGCCCTGTTCGGAAACCCTCAAACCGTCATTCCGGCGTAAGCCGGAATCCAGAGGAACTGGTATCACTCGCAATGTCTGGATCCCGGCTTGCGCCGGGATGACAATGTATGTGCCGGGATGACGGTTTTTTGTCCATAGCAATTCGAGAAATGCTCCAAATCCCCGGGTTTTTCACCCCACGGAAAACAGGTCTTGAAATGAATCCCCCATTCGCTGTATAATGGACGTTCTGTTTTTGGTTTTGCCCATCGTTTCCCTTACGGTCATAAGGCTGTTCCCAGCCGGATTTTCATGAATACAACAGGTCAAACCGTTTCTGCTCAAAATTCTTTTCCGGTCTGCGAGGAAGTTCCCGAAAACTTTACCCTGAAAAATAAAGTTGCGGAAACGGATGCGACCGAAACCTGGGAGGCCTTCGACCGAGCCAAAAAGAAAAAATGTTTCCTCAAGCGCAACAAATCCCTCAACGATGACGCTGCTCTAACGCAATTCCAAGCCTGCATCGCACACTGGGAACAACTCCGCGAAACCGTGCCCGAACTGCCCAGCGTGCTCGCCCTCGGACGAGACGACAAGGGAATTTGGCATATCCGCGAAGCCGCCGAAGGGAAATCATTTTCGGACCTTATTCGGCCCGACAAGCCGATGAAGGAACACGAAGCCGCCCGCCGGATTTTTGCCCTCACCGGCATTCTGATTAAATTGCACCAAGCCGGATTTTATCACCGAAATCTCAAGCCGACCAACGTATTCGCGTCCGGCCTCGATAACTGCATCGTCGTCGATCCCGACTTCGGAAAAATCCGTAACGGCCAAATCGATCTGGCCCCATTCGGCTCGACCGGCTTTCTCGCTCCCGAACAACGCTTTGTCCCTGAATCCCCCCTCTGCTCGGATTCGCTTGCATCCGCCGATGTATACACGCTTTCCGCCCTGCTTGCCTATTTTCTGACGGGCTCCATGCCGACGGAATTGGACATCGAGCAGGTTCCCGAAGCATTTCGCCCCCTAATCAAGTCGAATCTGCAAGAATCGCCCCAGTCCCGACCGGTTTCGCTGACGGGATTTCGTGCCGATTTAGACCAACTCGTTAAACAGACCCGACCGAGTGCCTTTGGGTCGGAACCGGCTGCCGAACCCGAAAAACCGGCGGCAGCCGAACCTGTCGCGGCGGCCCCGGCGACAGCCGATGAGGCACCCCCTGAAGCCCTTTGTCCGCAGTGCCAAACTCCCGTTAAAATCGGCGACCGCGTCTGCCCGAATTGCGGACACACTTTTCAGGAACCCTGCTTGAATTGCCAGGCACTCAATCCCTTTTGGGTGAAGCATTGCCGGGGTTGCGGATCGGACTTGTTGGTGCTCAAACAGCAAATGTATGCGAATCTCAACTCGCATAAACAGCAAATCCTGCGATACCGGGAATCCTACGGGCATGATAAAACGCTTCCGCTATTGAAATATATGTCCACGGTGAACCATCCTGACTTTGCCGCCTTCCGGGAATGGGCAAAAAGTATGGCAACGCTCATCCAAAAGGAACGCCGAGACATCAAAGCCTATGTCGAAGGAATCAGAGCGCAGGTCAATGCTGCGATGGAATCGCAGAAATATGAGCGTGTTCGGCAAATTCTCGAACAGGTTCCCCGGCAATTATTGGATGAGCCGTTGCGGCAACTCTATGTCGATGCCGGCGAAAACCTGATCGAAGTGGATTCGTTGATTAGGGAAATCCGGAATGCAATTTCCACGAAACAGTATAGCCAACTGTTATCCTGCGTGCAGCGGTATTTGGAACTCAAGGCGAACGACCCCGAAGCGCAAAATTTGCAGCGTAAAATCGAAAAACTGACGACCGTAACGGCTCCCAACGGGATGAAGTTGCGTCGGCTTCCCAACGGTCGGTTTTATATGGGCTCGCACGATTCCGATGTGTTTTTGCGGAATAACGAGCATCCGCAGCATCGTGTTACGATACCGAATCATCTGTTTATGGGCGTGTGTCCGGTAACGCAAAAGCAGTTTTTTGATTTGATGGCGTATAATCCTAGTATTGTGCTCCAAAACGAAAACTGCCCGGTCGAGGCGGTAACGTGGTTTTCGGCGGTTGAGTTTTGCAACAAGATGAGCGAGGCGGAGTCATTGGCTCCGTATTACGAAATGAAGGCAGTTCGACGCCGGGCGAATGATTCGATTGAAGACGCGAATGTAACGGTGCTTGGCGGCGATGGATACCGGTTGCCGACGGAGGCGGAATGGGAATATGCTTGCAGGGCGGGAAGTATTACGCCGTGGTCGTTTGGCGACCAGATTCTTGATGTTCTGCAATATGCGTGGTTTTACGACAATGCGATGATGGAGACGCATCCTGTCGGGCAGCGCAAACCCAACGCTTGGGGACTTTTTGACATGCACGGCAACGTGATGGAATGGTGTTATGATTGGTATAACGAGTCGCAGTATTCGCAATGTTCGGAGGACGAGGAGAATCCTCAGGGGCCGAAGGAGGGGACATCGAAGGTTTTGCGTGGCGGAGCCTGGCAATTTGGAGCGGAGGCGACGCGTTGTGCTTATCGGAATAGTAGTGTACCTGACGCGATGGCTGGCGTCATTGGTTTTCGCGTTTGCCGCAACGCGAACGATGATGCGATGTAGTGCGTTGCCGGAGGCAACGCCTATGAGCCGCGGGCGTGTCCGGCACGCCCGAACCAAAAAATCACTCAAACACTGCTATTGCGTCTTCTGAAACGCTTCAGGATACGATCTTATCGCCGCTGCATCGCGAGGGTTATTCTCAAAATACTCAATAAAACCCTCGGGAAGTTCTTCCAATTCGACAAAAATACCATCCGGCTTGCAACGGAGCCAAAGCGGCGTGTTGCCGTCCAATGTATATTCCCGTCCGTCTGCTAATGTCAATTTCGTGCCCCGCGATGTGAATACCATCACACCTTTGCCGTTAAAAAATTTTACCGTTTTGCTGTTGAATTTTCCCTTGGATAAATAAATCACTTCATGATTATTTCGGATACTACTGCTACTACTTCCGCCGAAAAAATTGTGATCGTGAGTATATCGACTCATAAGGCGATTAGAACCGGTAGAGCCCTGAGTCCCGAGATTGTCAAACATATCTGCACCTTCATCATCACCGAGGAAAATAACCAGTTTCGGCTCGATGAAAACATAACAACCCTGACCGGAATGAAACCAAAAATTATCGACATTCCATGTGGCGTGATAAAGGGGGAGAAATCTCCAGCATATGAACCAGATGGCCAGCAGGGTAAGCAAGATAATCGCTCCGCACGAAACGGCACAGGCGTTCTTGCTTTTTTTGCACATTCCCAGTTGAACATTTTGTGGCGATTCGTTCATGGTTTTGTGGTGTTGCCCAAGGTCTTGTGTTAGCAAGGCACGGCAAGTATAGCCGTTTTATACTGGTGAAGCAATAGACTTGATCGGCAATTACCATCGCAGTCCTTGGTTGAGTATTGCAGTGAGATTCGTTCGCAACACCGGAGTCTTTGCCGCCCGGCACTGCTGGGGCTCCATCCCCGGCTCTTTTTGCAGTCTTCCCGGCTATAATAGTTGCTATGATTTGGTCTCCGTCTGCATCTTCGGCACTGCTCGCCGTCCAACGCAATGTCATGCACGATGACTTTGAAGTCCTCTACGCCCGACAAGAATTTCCACAAGGCACCGAAGCCGCAATCGATGCCCTTGATGAAGTCGAACGCATCGAACAACTACTCTCCGTCTTCCGATTCGATAGCATCATTCATCGCGTCAACCTCATCGCACACGAAACTCCCGTCCGACTCGAAAAAGAACTGTTCGACCTCATCGCTCTGTGCCTTCGGCTTGCAGAGGAAACCAACGGAGCCGTCGATATAACAAGCGGTGCTCTCTGGAAAACCTGGGGCTTTGCCAAACGCCAAGGCCGAATGCCCGATGCGGACGAACTGGAAAAAGCCCGGGAACGAACCGGCTTCCATTTTTTGGAATTAGACGAGTCCGCTCAAACAATCCGATTCAAAAAACAAGGCATCGAACTGAACTTCGGCTGTGTCGGCAAAGGATTTGCCTTGGACGTCGCTGCCGAAAAACTTCGGCAACACGAAGTACATCGGTATTTGTTTCGCGGCGGATTGAGTAGCGTGTTGGCATCGGGTGCGGATTGGCGGATTGGCATCGCGGATCCGCTTCGGCCTGGACATCGGCTTCGGGAGTTGGTATTGAGTGATGTTGCGTTATCGACGTCGGGTTCGCAAAAGCAATCATTTCGTTATGGCGATCGGCGTTATTCGCATTTGCTTGATCCTCGTTCGGGCATGCCGGCGGAGGGCGTTTTTACGGCGACGGTTCTTGCTCCGACGGCAACGTTAGCGGAATTGTTATCGACGGCATTTTTCGTACTCGGCCCGGAAAGAGCGGCGGAGTATTGTTTGCGTCATCCTGATGTTTCGTCTATTATGACGCTTCCGACGGATCAAGTGTCTGAATTAGCGTTTAGCAGAGTGGAGCGGTTCGGCGAACTGACGCTGATTACGTTCCCAGAGCCGGGGGCGTGAGCACAAAAGAGCCGGGGGCGTTAGCCCCCGGGTTGATCTATCAAAGAATATCATATGTCGCGTAGCCCAATATCGCGTAACCCGGGGGCTCACGCCCCCGGCTCGTGTGCTCTCGCAAGTGTGCTCTCGCGATCATCCCCCGCTCGTATGATGTATAATAGTCCAACATCCAAGCCTATTGTTCCCGCCTGCTTTGCTTACCATCACCCTTTTTCTCCTTTGGACGATCATTGCCATCGTTGCAGTCAGTTACGCCGTATTCTTCACCTTCCTGTACCGCCTGAAACACACTGAATGGATAAAATCACAAGAAGAATTCCTGCCGAAAACAATGGTTCTGTTTCCCCTTCGCGGTGCTGACCCCTCACTCCCGCACAGTCTCGAAAAAGTCTTGACCCAAGACTATCCGAACTATCACGTCAGGTTCATCCTCGATTCCGCCGATGATTCCGCTCGGCCCTTCGTAGAGTCCGCCATCAAACAATGGGGCTCACAACACAGCGATATTAAAATCATGACCGAACACTTTTCGACCTGCGCCCTGAAATGCAGTGCTCATCTCGCCGGTATTGCCGACCTTGACCCGTCGTTTGAAGTAATTGCCGTACTCGATGCGGATACCAATCCGCCGAAGGATTGGCTCAAACGATTGGTCGAACCGCTTGCAGACCCTCGCTTTCCAGCGGCAACCGGCTTGCGTTGGTACATTCCCGACCGGGCCAATCCGGGCTCGTTGGTTCGGTATCTTTGGAATGCCGCCGCGATTGTAATGCAATATCATTACCGCATTCCCTGGGGCGGTTCGATGGCCCTGCGGAGGGAACTTTTCGACAAGACCGACCTGCTGGAACGATGGAAACACGCTTTTACCGACGACTCTTCCATCGTCGCTGCCGTGCAACAAGCCAAGGGGACCATTGCGGTCATCCCGTCGCTTTTTTTGGTCAATCGGGAAACGTGCGGGCTGGTTTCCTTTCACCGTTGGGTGATGCGGCAGATGTTTATAAACAAACTTTACACGCCGATTTGGAAAGCGATTGTTGCACAGACCGTGTTGATTTCGCTGCCGCTTTGTTTGCTAATCGTGCCTTTCGTTGCCGGTTTAGTGACGCAAAACGGGCCGGTCGTGTTTTGGAGCGGACTGGCTTTTATGATTTATTGGGCCGGTGTTTTTGGCACGCTGCCTATTATGGAATACACGATGAGGCAGATCGTGCAACGGCACGGCGAAACAGTCGAAAACTGGACGTTTCGGCGGACGCTGTTGACGTTCGCGATGGTTCCGGTTACGCAGGCGGTCTACACGTCGGCCATGTTTTGGCTGCATTTTCTTCATCGGGTCGAATGGCGGGGAATCGAGTACGAAATCACCGGCAAGCAGGTTCGGATGATTGAATACAAGCCGTATACGGCTCGGCCTGTCGAGGAAGGGCAGTCTTTGTAGTCAAACGGCCCGCAATATGGTAAAATCTCCCCCAGCGTTGCAAAACGTCATTCCAGAAAGTATTCTCTATGAACATTTTGTTTGCCAGCAGCGAACTGATTCCCTTTGCCCGAACCGGCGGTTTGGCCGATGTCAGTGCCGCCCTGCCCGTCGCACTCGAACGACTCGGACATCAAGTCATCACCGTTTTGCCCGCCTATAAGTCCGTGTTCGACAGCGGATACGAACTCAAAGATACCGGTATTCGTTTTCCCGTCCCCATCGGCAGCAAAATCGTTCAAGCAAAAATCTGGAAAGGAAACATTCCCGATAGCGATGTGCCCGTCTACTTCGTCCAACAAGATCATTATTTCAACCGGAATGGACTGTACAATGAAAACGGCAGCGACTACGCCGATAACTGCGAACGATTCGTGTTTTTTTGCCGGGCCGTCATGGAAATGATTTCCGTCATGAACCTCCGCGTCGATATTCTCCATTCCAACGATTGGCAAACCGGGCTCATACCGGCCTATCAATCCATCCTGTACAAAAAAAAGCCCGTTTTTGAGCGGATTGCAACGATCCATACAATTCACAATTTGGCCTATCAGGGCAACTTTTGGCATTGGGATTTGCCCCTGACGGGAATCGGCTGGGAACACTTTTCGTTCGACGGATTAGAGTTTTACGGCAAGTTCAGTATGATGAAAGGCGGTATTATCTATGCCGATGGCGTTACCGTCGTCAGTCCGCAGTATGCAGAGGAAATCCAAACGCCGACATTCGGCTACGGAATGGAAACGATTTTGCAGTACCGAAGTCCGATGCTGCGGGGAATCCTCAACGGGGCCTGTGTGCAGCGATGGAATCCCGAAACAGACCCCTACATCGTCGAAAAGTACAATATCGAAAACGTGTTGGAGAAAAAACCGGCCTGTAAATACGATTTGCAGACAACGCTGGGGTTGGCACCGCGAAATGAGTCCCCGCTCTTCGGAGTGGTCAGCCGATTGGCTTATCAAAAAGGCATCGACTTGATTGCCGATGTCGTTCCGCTTTGGGTCGAAAAGCACGGCGTGCAATTTTGCCTTTTGGGCAAAGGGGATCGACATTTGGAATCACGGCTTGGCGAGTTGGCAAGTCGGTTTCCCGAAAATGTGGCGGTGCGGTTTGAGTTTTCGGACGAATTATCGCACAAAATCGAGGCGGGAGCGGATTCGTTCTTGATGCCGAGTCGCTATGAGCCTTGCGGGCTGAATCAGATGTACAGTCAGATTTACGGCACGGTGCCTTTGGTGCGGGCGACCGGCGGATTGGCGGATACCGTAACGGATTTAACGGAAGAGACCTTGGCGAACGGAACGGCAACGGGTTTTGCGTTTGCTTCGGATGATGTGCATGGATTGAACACGACTATTTGGCGGGCATTGGATACATATTGGCACAGTCGGGATGTGTGGAATCAACTGATGCTCAATGGAATGCGGCAGGATTGGTCTTGGGCGAGAAGTGCGATCGAGTACGTTCGGTTCTACGAGAAGTTGGTGAGGCAGTGAGGCGCCCACTCTCTTGATTCAAATCAGTCGATGCAGTATACTGCCTGCACTCGAATAAATACAAACCCCGCGAAATCCCATGGAATGCAAAATGGAACAAAATCTCTCAAAATGCACCTGCTCGTACTCCTCATGCAATCGACGAGGACTCTGCTGCGATTGCGTGCAGTACCATGTCGCCAAACGGCAAATACCAGCCTGTTTTTTCCCGCCCGATGCCGAAAAAAAATATGACCGCTCCTTCGAACACTTCGTCCAGTGTGTCATGGAGAAAAGTGTGTAGTTAATACCGCCGTGCAAGTATTGCCGAAACCGCCAATTCGGCAAGGATCGAAATGAACCGCTGAACCACCACGATAATCAACGCCATCGTCGCAGGATCAATGCCCTCTATCGGACGAGCCGTGAAAAACGGCGTTAATATCGTCAACAAGGCCAGTTCCCGCATCCCCAAACCGCCCGGAAGCATCGTGATAAAACCCACAACCACCGCAAACGAGATTGCCATCATGCAAAACGGCAACTCCGCGAAAATCGATTCGCTCGTCATGCCAAGGCCCAGCATCGTCAACCATAAACTCACGCCGAGCATCATCCAGACGGGAACGTTGAGCATCCAACCGGCGGCGAGCGTTTTGAATTTCAGGCCTTCAAATTCGATTTTATACTTTTTCAATTTGTTTGCGGCAAATTGAAAAACCGGCGGCAAAATGGGAAGCATTGTTCCGAGCATCGTGCCGAACGCCAAAAGCATGAGCCAATGGCCGTGTTCGACTTGCTGAAGCAGGAACAGAGCAATCAGGGCGGCAACGAAGGCTCCGACGGCCATCATGGTCATCGTTTCGACGAACACGGACGCGCCGGCGGCGGAAATTTTCGTCCTTTGATGGTTGAGCAAGCCGGTTCGCACGATGAGCACCATCACTTTGCCGGGAACGTATTTGCCGAGATGTCCGATGTAGTAGGCACGGAAGGTTTCGTAGATGCCCGGCATTTGTCCGAGGGTTTGCATGATATATCGCCAATAGATCGCGGCGGGAATATAGGCAACGGCATAGCATATGCCGGAAAGAACGAGGAGCCAATAATTGGGATTCCAATCGTGTTGTTGGATGGCATCCCAAGATTTATAGAGGGCATGTCCGATACCGCCGCAGATGATGAGGACGATCAGGATTTTGACGGCGGTAATCAGACGCTTCTTGGACATGGGTTCATTTTAGCATGTTTTGGCGCAAGAACGGGAGCCGTGAGCCTCCCGGTTCTTGCTTTTCACTCAAAAGATTGCTAGAATCGGGACCATGAAACGCAAAAAGCCGCCGCCTGAAGGTGCGCCGCTCTGGATGTGTACTTTTGGCGATCTCATGTCGTTGCTGCTCTGCTTCTTCATTATGCTCTTCGCCATCAGCATCATTTCCGAGATCAAATTGGTCGCACTGATCGAAACGCTCAACCGCCGACAGGGCTATTCCGGTGCGAGTCCGAACCCGAGCCCGGCGGTTACTCAGACGGCACCGCCCGCCGGCGTTCCCGAAGACAGCCGACGCTCCGCTTCTTTAGTTGGCTCCCAGCCGACAGCGGGAAGAGGCGGAGATTTCCCCTCGCCCCAACCGGTCCACCGCGATGGCTCTCCCGTCCGAGGAGGATTGATTTTTTTTGAATTGGGCCTCGATGAACTCAACGAAAAGGCTAAGTCCGACCTCGATTTGATATTGCCGACCCTGCGTAGTTCCCAACAAAAAATTATCGTCAAGGGGCACGTTGGCCCTGCCGAATTGGGATACGGCCATTTTGAACAGGAATTTTACCTTGCGTATTCGCGAGCGATGGCCGTAAAGAATTATCTGATACAGAAAGAGATTAGTGAAGAGCACATTCAGATAAACGTTGCGGATTCGGCCACGGCACCGAATCGTGCCGTCCTTCCTGCGGGGCTGGAGCCGCGGCGGGCGGGGGCATCCGCGGCCGTGTATCTGCTCGACGGCACTTTCCGAAATTAGAGCGTCATGGTGTTTTTTCCCGTTCTTGCGATAAAACCGGTACTGTCCGCACTTTTGCCATTTTGAGACATATTGCTATTCCGGGACATACTGTTATCCTAGGACAATCCGAAATGACCCGATAAATATCCGGCAACGCAAAGAATGGCCGCATGCCACGCCGATACCGAAATTGTCGGAAGTTCCCATGGATGGGGACAAACAGAAGTTCATCGCCGTTTGCCGCGTTGCCCTGCACCGCGCACCGCTGGCGATGCACTTCCCAACAACAGCAAAGGATTGCAACCATGACAGGTCTCTACGTACGTTCCAACGTCCAATCGCTCACGTCCCAAAACCATCTGAATCGCAATATCGCCGATCTCAGCAATGTGCTCACGCGTCTGAGTACTGGGTTGCGGATCAATTCCGGGAAAGATGACCCCGCCGGACTCATCGCCAGCGAATTGATGAAAGCCGATATGACTGCGACCACCAAAGCCATCAGCAATACGCAGCGCGCCAACAGTATGGTCGCCATTGCCGATGCCGCGATGGGGCAAATCAGCAGTCTCCTCAACGACATCAAAGGACTCGTCAACGAAGCCGCCAGTACCGGCACGATGACCTACGAGCAAATCATGGCAAACCAACTCCAGGTCAATGCCGCTCTCGATTCCATCGACCGAATCGCTAAAACCACCAACTATCTCGGCAAAAACATTTTGGACGGCTCGCTCGATTTCACCACGCGGGGCGTCGATAACCGAGCCATCAGTTCGCTGAGCGTTCATCAAGCGAATTTCGGCACCCGGGATGAATTCGACGTCGGCATCCAAGTCCACGCCGATGCCACCCGTGCCCAACTTTTCTACGATAAACCCGGCGTCAGTCAGGATACCGTCTTTGAAATTATGGGAAATGATGGCTCCAGCCTCGTGCAAATCGCCGGCGGGCAAAGCGTCGTCGAAATTGCTGACGCCATCAATCTCGTCTCCGATTCGACCGGCGTGCGTGCCGTCGTCGGACGCGATGCCACTGCCGGACAAATCTTCCTCACCAGTGCAGGCTTGGATAATGACATCAACCTGACTGCTCTGATGACCGGCACCGCTGCGGGGAATTACACCGTCAAATTCAGTGCCGGAAATACCGAACAAACCACATACACCATTACGGAGCCTTCCAATGGATTGCCGGGAATCATCGACTTCCAGTTGAAAATGCAGCCCGCCGCCGCTCCGAGTGTTACCGGACTCGATGAATCCTACAACGGGATGTTCACCTACAGCATTTCCGGCGTCGGCCCGCACGGAGCGACTTCCGTACAGCCGAACATCGTCGTGCAAACGACCAACGGCAGCCAAATTCGGCATATTGAATACGTGCAGAGTGCGGCCCCGAACCCGAGCATCCCGGGCGGCGTCGCGGCAACGTTTGACAAGGTAACGGGCAAGTTGCAAATCCTGTACGATGCCAGCGGGAACCTCACCGAAGACCAATTAGCCCGATCCATCAACGCCATTGATGGATTCGAGTATATGGGAATGTTTATACCAGAATCCGCTGCGCTAGATGCTCCGCTCAAGCAAATTCCCAATATCGCAATGGCAGCGATAGGGGATCATACCGCAACACCATCCGCGCCGCCAGCATTCTTCCTCCAGCATACCAACCCGGCGTTTGACGGAATGAAAATTGAATTTCTTGCTAATGCGTCAGCAGCAGCAGGGGCTACCCCAATCGCAACATATACCGCTGGAACGAACACGCTCGCGATTTCCTATCCGGCGAACTCGGGCACACAAGAAACGACATACCAGCAACTTCTCGGCTTGCTTAATGATACAAGTGCTTGGGGAGGCGGAGCGGGTTTCCCGGCAAACGGCTTCAAAATCGTTGACCAATGGGGGGGGGAACTAAGTGCAGGAGGTCTGGCTACCACGATACCTGGCACGAACGTAGATACAACCATCACGCATCTCGGCAACTTCGATGGCTCCGTCCGCAAAGCCTATACCGAAATTGTCCTAGATGATGCCGGTACCGCAGAACCCACCGGCATATTCCTTGAAACAACGCACGTCGATTGGAACGGTTTGAGCCTGGCGATTGATGTTGAGCCGCCTACCAGTCTCAGCACATCAGGGGCGGGGACAGCAGAATTAGGATTCTCTTTTGAACACGCCCAAATGATAGATGGACTCACATTTTCCTTCTTCGAAGGGGATGGCTCCGAGTCTGAATTCAATGCGAACACCGGCGTTTTGCGGATTGATATAGGCGGCACTCTGGCCGATGACGGCGCACTCTCGGATCGTATCAGTGCATTATTTAATGAGAGTGCCCATACTACTCCGGGTTTAGGGGATGAAATTGCTGCCTGGGTCAATACGAGAAATGGGACAGCATTTACGCCAGCACAAATTGGGGCAATCACCGTAACGACGCCCGTAACGGGAGCCACCGGCAATGCTTTTATCGCTCTTGCCCAGGCAGATGCGACTGCACACACGACAACAAGGATGACTGTCCCGACCGGTGTGCAGAGTGTAGAGTTTGATGAGTTTACCGGAACTATCACGGTCACCGGCATGCCCGACACAACTTACGATGATGTCCTTGCCGCCCTGAAGAATTCGAGCAGTTGGGTTACTGATAATAGCGATACGACTTCTCCGCCCAGTGTCAATTTCACTATTCCCCGCAACACGTTGGGCTTGGCCTGGACGGATGCGAACGGTGCGCCGGTTCTTGGTACAAACACAGCTATCCCGAATAGCACCGCTACTGCTACTCCGTTAGCGTTGAATCCCGTCCTTGCAACCCCGGCATCTATTGCGTTGCAAGACTGGTTAGCCCAGTCCGGCACGGGCACGAAGGCCGCGTACGATATGCGGGCGAATAATGCCTTGAACATCACGGCAGCCGTTGCCGGCTCGAAATTTGAAAATACCGACGTCATCTACCTCAAAGCCGCCGAAGGAGTTACAAACTTTACAGAAATGTTCAAAGTCGGGCATCAAGATTTGTATATTTCCGATGTGGGAAATGATCTGGGTGTTACTTCGATCCAATTCCAAGCCCGGCCAGCCGGAAATCAGCCGGTTGATGTGCGAACGGAGAATGGAACGCTCATCTTGGGTGTGGCTCCCAATGCAACGCTTAGGGAAATTGAGACGGTACTCAGCGGAATCGGACTTACACTCACCAGTCCCAACCAGACGGCCATTAACCTGGATGTTAATGCGGGTTCACTGGCAGGGACCAATCTGAATCTGAGTAACGTCCATTTGGGTTATCACGACACGCCGACGCGCTCCGCAGCGACAATTACGCTGGACGACGGCAAAGTGCAGATGCGGTTCGTTGCCGACGAAATCGGCACGAAATATAACGATGTTTCCATCGTGTTCGAGCAGGATGATTCGTTCAAGCCGGGCGATGTAACGGCCGTTTACGATGAAGTGCGTAAAATTCTGCACATTCGCGGGCAAGTGGATGGCCTCGATGCCGCAACATACGGCTCGCTCAAGTCCGCCGTCGAAGCCGCCGCACCGTTTAAGGTCGATATTACCAGCACGAACAATAACCAGGCGTATCCCTTGAGCGGGAAACTGCATTCCGGGCTGTCTTCCGCCGCTACCGGAACGACGGGCTTGACCGACAACAGCCCGCGGGGCAGTGCCAGCATCAAAACGGGACAATTTGCCGGCGATGTCGGAACGAATGCCCAAACGCTTTATATTATGGTGGCGGAAGATGCCGTCGCGAATGATGTTGTCGATGCCTTCCGCAATGCGAAAGGGACTGCCGCTCAAATTGCGTCCAATTTTATTGTGTCGAACTCCATCGACAACAACGGGCAGGGGGCGATTTTCAGCAGTGCGTTCGATCAGGGCGTGAATGTTCGGCAATATGCCGGTGCCTTAACCGGCGGGAACAGCGGCCTGCAAACGGACGTGACCGCCAAAGAATTGGTCGAATTGATTAACAGTGATGCGTTATTAAGTCAGTTATTCCGTGCCGATGTTGCGAGGGGACAAGTCGGCAACGGATACCTGACGCTTTTCGATGAGGCCGCCTATTACGGCAATCCGATTGATGATAATGCCCTGCAATTCCTCGGCCCCAAAGGTTCGCCGGATGTGCTTTTCGTCATTGACGGGCCCTATTCCGAACTGGGGATTTCCTATGTGGATAATTACGGCTCCGGCTGTATTACCGACGACCGGCCGGTTGCAAGTCTCAATTCGACGAATGTCAATTCGGCATTTTCGGTGCAAGCCCTGCTCGGCGGGTCGGATTACGATGATATGGTCGTGCGGATGATCCGCTTGGACAACAATCACGAAGCGACGGATAGTTATGCCGTATACCAAGACGGCCCGTCCAAAGCGATGGCTTATTGCAGTATTTTCAATGATTCCACGACAGACGGCACGCCGGAAGAGCAGGGGAAATTCATTCTCAATGCCACACAGGGCGGCGAAAAATTTAACGATGTGGACATCGTTGCGGTGCTCGACATTCACCAGACGGAGCCTGCCGTGGCGAGATATGACGAAGCGACCAAACGGCTGATTATATCGGTCAACAGCGGCGAAACGACGCTTTCCGAAGCGATGGCGGCCATCAACAAAGAGGGCACCTTCCAGGCGACATTCGATTTCAGTTTCAATACCGACCCGACGGACGGCAGCAAGAGCAACAGTCCCGGTTTAGCGACTTTTGAACGCCTTTTGAGCACGACGGGAACGGCGGAGACGGTCATCGGCAATACCGGCAACACCGGCGGACACAAGGGCGGCGTGCTCGAAGTCTATGTCGGCGGAAAAGACGAAGAAATTACCGCTCAACGGGTGATTGATACCATCAACACGGACCCGACGACGAAGAGCCTGTTTGCGGCAAACGCCATCGGCGGCGTCGGAGCGGGCAGCGGAGTCATTCATTTCCGTAATGACAATATCCAGCGTGTAACCGGCTCCGACGGGATTACCCGAAATACGGTGAATATGGTAACGGGCATCCTCGGCAGCGACGAAAATGCGACGAGTTATATGGTCATTCACCTGGCGACCGATGCGAACGGCCATTCGATTACGACGGCGAATGACCTGGTGAAGTTTTTCGACCAACTGACACCGGAGCAGACTCGCGGAATCAGCGTGAGCGTGGTGCGTCCGGCGGGAGTCGATAACCTTGATAGAGTTTGGAGATACGACAATTGCGATAACATCATCGAAGAGCAACTTTGCGATAATCTGTACGGGTTTGGATTGTTGCAGCCGACTTCGCTGATCGATGATTGCTTTAATGTGGAGTATTTCCCGATTGAATTTTTCTCCTACGGCCAAGACATACGGGCAGGTAATGCCTTCGGCAGTGTGATTGCCCAAAACGGCATCAACGCTTCATTGGACATCCGCGCCAAAACCCAGGGGCCGGATTTCAATGGCGTAGGATTCAAATATGTACGCCTCTCCGACCCGATGGGCGAAATGTATGCCGAATACGACGGTTTTAGCAAAATGATTACCGTCTTCATTCACGAAGGAACGACCGCTTCGCAGGTCAAGGGAATCATCGAAAGCAGCGAGCAGACGAAAAATCTTTTTGAGGCAACTTTGCCGGGGAATGGTTCGGGTGCGGTATCGTTGCAGGATGATTACCTGCTGATGAAGGGCGGACTTTATGATGTCGGCTATCGCGGCGGAGCGGCCATGCTCGGTGCGGCAGATGCCGATGCACACCGCTTGACGCTCGAATCGATGGGCGAAGGGTCGCGGCAGTTTGTTTCATTGCGTTGGATGGACGGCGGGGATTTCCGCGTTACCGACACCAACGGAAACACGACGGACAGATCATACGGAACTGATATGGTCGCGACCATCAACGGGATGGCGGCGAAAGCAGATGGCCGATCGTTGTCCTTGGAGTCCGCGATGCTTAAAATGGGCGTCATTATGAATGAAAATGTCACGACGGGCGACTACATTAACTTCACGATCACGGGCGGCGGGGCCGTCGTTCAGATGGGAACGGATGTGGTCTCAAATCAGCAGATTCGCTTTGGTATTAAGAGTATGAATACGGCGAATCTTGGCGGTGCGTCGGGCTTTTTGTATCAGTTACGGGAAGGCGGCATTGCCGACTTGATGACTTCGGATGCCAGTCGCCGGTTGGCGGATCGGATTGTGAATGAGGCGATAATGAATGTTGCCCAGACGCGGGGCCGATTGGGGGCATTGCAGCGGAACACATTGGAGCCGCAGATTAACGCATTGCAGGATTCGTTGGTGGCACTTTCGGCAGCGGAGGCACAGATTTCCAATGCGGACTTTGCGGAGGAGAGTTCCAAGATGACTCGGGCGCAGATATTGGTGCAAGCGGGCACGCGGACGTTGTCGATTGCGAATCAGTTCCCGCAATATGCGGCATCGTTGCTCGGCGGCTAGAAGGCAACGTAGCCGGAGCCCGTGGTGTGAGTTGGACCCAACTTACGCCACGGGCTCGGCCCCTCTGAACGCAAATCCGACGCTCGCGGCTCGGTACGACGACCACGGCTTTGCGGTATAATAACGCCATGCCGCCGCTTTCCATCCGCTCCCTGCTGATCATCAGCATCCTACTGCCGCTCTCCCTCATCTATGCGGTCTCCATGCTCATCGACATCCAAAATAGCCGAGAACTCGCTCTCAAAAATGTTCAAATCGAACTCCTCGATCTCGCCAGCAAACGAGCCGCACAAGTTGATATCTATTTCTCCTCCCTTGCACAAATCCCCAGAACTTTAGCCGCAACCCTGACTGCCGATAAAACCCTCGACGAAGAAAATTTCGAAGCCCTACTCCACGAAGTCTTAAACGAATTCCCCCGAACCATCGGCCTGGGAATTGCACTCGAACCCGATGACTCCCGCGAAACCAAATGGTACGTCTATCGTAATGAACCCGGCAGCAAAGAGATTTTTTCCCTCGATCCCGACGAACGAGCAAAAAAGGACTATGCCGAACGCGCTTGGTATCGCAATCCCAAAGAAACCGGCCAGCCCGTCTGGTCGGAACCCTATTTCGACCAAGGAGCCAGCGGATTGGCAATGCTTACCTATTCGGTTCCCATTTTTCGCGAAGGCCAATTCGTCGGCGTCGTGATGATTGATGCCTGTTTAAGCAGCATCCAAGCACTCCTCACACGAACTCCCAATGAAAATGTTCGAAATTACTTGCTCAGCGCAACCGGGAATTACGTCATCGCGTCGGCACGCTGGTCAGATTGGGCAATGAAGGAAAGCATTTTCAGCGTTGCCGAACAGTATCAACTGCCCGAATTGGCCGAAGCCGGACACAAGATGCTCCAAGGTCAGTCGGGCATATTAGCGTATGATAGCCATGTCAATCAGAATCGGGTTTGGATCGCCTACGCTCCGTTGCCGGTTACGCATTGGACGTTCAAGGTTGCGATGGATGAAAGTCATGTACTCGAACCGGTCTATGCGAGTGTTCATCATACCGTGCTTCATTTTCTTGTCGAGATTGCAGTGATTTTTGTCGTGATCATCCTCGTTGCCAGCCGGATTACGGTTCCGATAAAACGCTTGGCTGGTTTTGCCAAAAAACTTGCGGTCGGCGATTTTGATGCTCAGATCGGCGACATTCGTTTTTCCAAGGAAATCGACCAGTTGGCGCATACGTTTGACAAAATGGTCGTTGATTTGAAATCGAACATTGAGCGGCGGATTAAAGAAGAGACTGCCCGGCAAACGGTGGAGGGCGAACTGCAAGCCGCTCGAAGCATTCAGGCGTCGCTGCTTCCTCGCAAGTTTCCGCCGTTTCCCGAACGCAGGGAATTTGACCTGCATGCCCTGAACGAGCCGGTCGCGTTCATTGCGGGCGACTTCTTCGATTTCTTTTTTGTTGAGCCGGACACTCAACCGCACACGCTTGCAATTATTATTGCTGACGTTGCGGGACACGGCATTCCGGCGGCATTGTTTATGGCGGTTTCCCGAACGGCAATTCGGACATTTTCCACGCCGGAGCGGTCGCCGTGTGAGGTGATAGATCAGGTTAATCGGGTATTGAGGGCAGATAATGATGATATGATGTTTGTGACGTTGTTTTATGGGCATTACAATACGGAGACGGGCGAATTGACGTATGTCAATGCGGGCCACAATCCGCCGTACATTGCCCGCAACGAGGGCCGACTGGAGGCGTTGCCCGCGACGGGGCCGTTGGTTGCGACGTTTGGGGAGGCTTCGTATCAGGAACGGACAGTGTGTTTGGAGCCGGGCGAGGTTTTGGTAACGTTTACGGACGGCGTAACGGAGGCGCATTCGGATCTGGAATTCGAGATGTTCGGAAAGGGCCGATTGGAGCGATTGATATTGGAGGTTCGCACGGAGTCGGTCGGGTCGATTTGCGAGCGGATATACCGTGCAGCGGACGCTTTTGCGGAGCATTCTTGCCAGGATGATGTAACGCTTCTTGTGCTTCGGCGGAATGACGCATCCGCAGGAGCCGGGGGGCTGGCACAAGAGCCGGAGGCGTAAGCCCCCGGGTTGGTTCGATGTGGATTCACCCGGAGGCTGACGCCCCCGGCTCTTGCGATCTTTGTGCCGGAATGACGGCTTTTTTGTCCAGAGCAACTTGAAATACACCCCCCCCTAATGCTCTTTCGCCTCAATCCACGACATCAACTTGCGAAGGTCCCGACCAACCGCCTCAATCTGGTGCTCCCGCTGAATCGCTCGCAATCGCTTAAACTTCGGCGCGCCTACCCTGTTCTCCAATAACCACTCCCTCGCAAACTCGCCATTCTGCACCTCCGTCAAAATCTTCCTCATTTCTGCCTTCGTTTCGTCCGTAATAATCCGAGGGCCACGCGTGTAATCGCCAAACTCCGCCGTGTTCGATACACTATAACGCATATAATTCAATCCGCCCTGATAAAATAAATCGACAATCAATTTGAGTTCATGCATACACTCAAAATAGGCCATTTCAGGCTGATAGCCCGCCTCGACAAGCGTTTCAAATGCCGCCTGCACCAGTGCCGAAACTCCGCCGCACAATACGGCCTGCTCGCCAAACAAGTCGGTTTCCGTCTCCTCCTTGAAGGTTGTTTCGATAATGCCGCCCCGGGCTCCGCCGATTCCCTTGGCATAAGCAAGACCGATTTTGCGTTCTGCATCGCCGGCACCTTCGCCGAGGGCGATGAGACAAGGCACGCCGCCGCCCTTGACGAATTCGCTGCGGACGAGATGGCCGGGGCCTTTCGGGGCGATCAAAATCGTCGAAACGCCTTCGGGAATGTTGAATTGGCCGTAATGGATGTTGAATCCGTGCGTGCAGACGAGGACGTTGCCTTTTGCGAGGTTGGGCCGGATTTGGCTGGCAAAAATTTCGCCTTGGAGTTCGTCGGGCAGGGTCAGGACGACGAGGTCGGCTTGTTTAACGGCATCTTCGGTGGGGAGGGGGGAAAACTTATCGGCAACGGCTTTTTCGTAATTTGGGGTGCCTTTAAGTTCGGCAACGAGGACATCGCAACCGCTATCTCGGAGATTTTGTGCGTGAGCGTGTCCTTGCGAGCCGTAGCCGAGGATGGCAATTTTTTTACCTTTAAGCAGTGCGAGGTCGGCATCTTTTTCGTAATATATTTTTGCGGTCATTGGGGGGATTGGAAAATTTTGATGGTGGAGAACTTTGATTATGTTGATTTTACCATATTTTCGGGAAAAGTTGCCAGCCGGGCGGCGATTTCGAATCCATTTTGTCGCCCGGTTTTTTTATCCGCCCTTCTTTTCTCCATCCAGACGCAAGCCGAGGGCATCAATGTAGTGCGACTCCTCGCTCGATAAAAATTCGATGACTGCCGCAACTTCTTCCGGCGTTCCCCAACGGTTACGACGAGAATCCGCAGCATAACGCCGCTCAACCTCTTCCGAAAGTTGCTCCCCCCAATGCGTTTTAATCCAACCCAACGATAGACAACGCACCAAAACGTCCGGTGCAAGGTCTTCCGCAAGCGATCGGCTAAAACCAAGCAACGCCCCTTTCGCCGTCGCATAAAGTTGAGCCGACTCGCCCGGCCAGCCATAATCCACGCCGCTCCAGCCAAAGAAAAAAATCGTTCCCCGTTTGCGTCCTTGCATTTTTTTGCCGACCATTCGGGAAAGCAAAATCGGCGTAAAAACATCCGTCTGCAGTATCTGCGACAACTTCTTCTCAAACGGCATCGCAGACAAGTCGGGCAACATCAAATCGAGGCCTGCCGCATTGACCAAAATGTCAATCTGGTCAGTCAATTCAAAAACGCGGCGGCATAATTTTTCTGCGGCATCGCCTTGCGAAAAATCAACCGAGACAATTTCTGCGATTCCGCCTTGGCGTTGGATTGTTTCGCGGAGTTTATTGACGGCTGCAATGTTGTGATTTGCGTGCAGGATAATTTTAGAATTCGGGCCGGCGAGTCGCTTTGCCGTTGCCGAACCGATTCCGCCGGACGCTCCCGTGATGAGGATTGTTGATAACGAAGAGTGCAACATATCAGTGAATATACCAATAAATCATCTCCATCATCGCGATGACCAGGACGACGGCGAATGTCAGCCAACCGCCAAAATAGCAGGCATGTCGCAATATCGACGGCAACTCCTCGTACCGCGTTGCCGCATAGCAAAGCGAAAACAATATCACCACAGGAATCGATACGTATATCATTGCAAGGAGTTAAGGGGCAGGAATTAGGAAAAAACAGAGCCCTAATGTCAGTTAGGGCATCGTCAATTTCGTTCTGTACAAAAAAACGGCCATTCCGGCTTGCGCCGGAACGACAATGGGATGGGTTACGGAACAAGTCTCATTTTACGCTTGCTTTTCAGCGACCTCATCCTTGGGGTTCCTGCCGAGTAGCAAGAAAACGACAAAGCACACGGCAATAAAGACCGCCGGGACCAGATAAATCGTCGTCCAATCACGCGATTGAGCCGCAAGCCAATCATCGCGTGTCAACGAGAAATCGCCCGTCTCTATGTCCGTTTCTGCAATTTTCCTCGCCAATTTTGTTAAGTCTTCTTTCTTAAACTGGACAGTGGCCGTAATCGGGTCATCAAGCGTCGCTCCAAGACCGCCAATCGACACATGCGAGACCACAACGCCATCCTGCACCAACAACGACTCATCATCGCCGATCGATTCAATCACTTGAGGCGTCAGTCGGCCATCGACGAGCGGCAACCTGCTGATATCAATGGCTCGGTCCGTCGATGCTTCTTCCTCTTTGCCAAGCAGCCTATTGACTTGGGCAGCAAGGTCAAGATATTGGAACCAACTGTCGTCGGCCTGACTCCACGCCGGAACCGATACCCGTACATCCGCAACCGGCGGTGCCGGCTCCAGTTGAGCACTTGGGACTGTAACCGCCGCAACTCTTGGCGGATTCCTGTCCACCATCTGGCCGAATCCAATACCGCCGAGCAGTTGAGACACCCCGATCAAAAGGAATATCATCATACTTTGCGCACTGGCCTTTAAGTGTGCCGGAGCAACTTTTTCGGCATACATGTAGGCCGCGATATAAAGGAACGCATAGCAGAACCCGTGTACAAGCAAACCGATCATTGCGGTCTCGAAATAGGGCATTGCGAAGCAGAAATATCGGATCGACCAGGCGGCCATACCGATAAGCAAAACATTTTTCAAGCCGAGCCGCGGAATGCAGAACGCCAAGGCCAGCATAAAGACGATTTCGGAAACTTGGTTGAGTGCCGTGAGTGCAACCGGCGAGGGATAGCCCCTTTCGGACAGGAACGGAACGATCGACGGCCAAAAATAGTTGTTGGCCGGGATGCTCGCCAGGAAGGCGCAAATGACGAAAATCAGGAACGGGAAGTTTTTGAACATCGTCAACACGGCAAACATGTTAGATTTTTCACCGGATGCGGACGCTCCTTTCGGCGGCGTGTTCGGCAACGTCAGTGAGTAAAAGGCGAGGAACACGCTGACGACACCGCCGACGAAGAAAAAGTACGGCGTGCTGGCTCCGTCGCAAAATCCCGCAATGTAAAGCGTTGCGGCAATCCATCCGAAGGTTCCGAACACGAAAACATACGGTGCCATACTGGCTTTGGGCAAATGCTGGAATACGACGGAGTTGATAAGTCCCATCGTTGCCGTGTAGCAAATCCCGGAGAGGAGCATCAGTCCCATCAGGACGGGAAATGTTTGCAGTCCGTAGAGGCAGAGGAAACCGCAAATGAGGAGAGCAATACCGCTGATAAAATGGAGCAGGGACATCACTTTTTGCGATGCGAAGTACCGGTCAGCGATGGGGCCGATGATGAGGGGAGCGATGATGGCTCCGATGGGCATGGCATTGTAGAGCCAACCGACGTTACCGCCGCTGAATTTGAGAACTTCGATGGTGTACCCGCCGAGGGCACCGGCCCAGGCTCCCCAGATGGCGAATTGGCAAAAATAGGCGATGCAGAGCCTCGGATAGGCTAAAAATGCACCTTTCGTCGCAGTGGTTTCGGTCATAATTTGAAGTTTGGATGAGTTTTATGGAACCAGGATGTGCATTGTAACATGGTGCAATGGGGAATGCAAGCGTGTCGGCACCGGCGTTTTGTCAACCCAAAATTTGGGATGCAGGCTTTCGGGTTTTATTAGACTTATGCGAAAACTGTCATCGTTCCTATTGACCGAAATCAACGTTTTCTATAAACTCCAGAATGACCTCCTCTCAAATGAGCCAAACTTTATCGCATCGCCGATGGATGCTGTGCATGTTCTTGCTGGCGGCCATTTGGGCATCGGCACTGACCATCAGTCAACATTTTTCGCTGCCCGCCGAAGATACTTACCGGATGAAAGACCACCTCGGTCGCTTTTTGCTGTCCTTCTGCATTTTGACACCGTTTGTGTTGCTCGCTCCGCGTCCCATTATTTTGGCCGGACTGATGATCAGTTTGCTTTTTCAGTGGGGAACGCTATACTACTTTTCCTACTTCGGTGCTCCGCCGGAAATTATGGTGCTCCTCAACAACGCCGCCGAAGGGGCGGAAGTCGGCGATGCCGTTTGGGCGACGCTTCCCTGGCAATATCTGCTGTTTCTGATTCCGGTTTTCGTTCTTCAAACCGGTTTACTTTACCGCTATGCGCCGCCGAAATCATTTTATAGCCAACGGCTAAAAAAAGCGGTGTGCTTTATCGTTGCCTTCGGAACCTTGTACTGCACGCTCGACGTGTTGGCGCGTTCATCGCCAGGCCGAATCTCGACCGGTTCCCGTTGCGCTAAGTTCGGTTTCCTGCCCGTATTTGCCCAAGACATCGCGTTTCGCTATACCAGCCTCGATAAATTGAAGCAGCAAGCCATGGAAAATGAGTCGAAATGGAGTTTCGGATTGCAGTCGGAATACAATGAATTTTCCATCGGCGATGTCGTCATCATCCAAGTCGAGACCTTGGACAATGCGGTGCTGGATTTCTTCGTAGATGATAAGCCGGTCGTTCCATTTCTCAATTCATTGCAGCAAAACTCGCTCACCTATCGGCTTTTGGTACAACCCTACAGTTCCGCTGGAAATGATTTCGCAATGCTCAACGGCATTCCCGCTTTGACCGGCTTTTTCAATTATAAAATACCGGACTTGCCCTACAACAATTCGCTCGCCCGGTTTTTCAACGAACACGGTTACGAAACGTTCGTTTTTCATGGTGTTCACGGTTCGTTTTACAATCGCCGAGCGGCCTATACGGCAATGGATTTCGACCATCTCGTGTTTCGGGAAGACATCATCGAGGCCGTGCACTCGGGAAAGTATCCGTTATGCGGCGAATTTTCCGAAGAGGAACTCGAAAAATGTCTGAATGCAAATTGGTTGCGTGATGACGTGGTCCTCGAAACAACTCTTCAGGCAATCCGGCAGCCGTCGGAGCGGAATCGTTTCTTTTTTGTGATTACGGCAACGAGTCATAGTCCTTTTAGGACTGAACATATTGACAGCAAGGACAAACTGATTCCAGATGAAACGTCGCAGTCTGAGCGGTATCTCAATTCGATACACATTGTGGATCGTTGGCTGCATTCTTTTTACAAAAGATTGCCGTCGGGAACATTGCTTGTGATTTACGGCGATCATTCGGCAAAGATTCAGTCAGGAACATTTGCCTCTGATATGGAGGGACACCGCGAGTTTGTGCCGTGTTTTATCCATGTGGTGGGCGAGGACTTATCGGCATTCCAAAAAGTTCCGCGTTGGTCTGAAGAAACTGATATTTCGGTGCGTGATGTGCATTTGTTTCTTCGCATTCTTACGGAACGGCAAGCCGCTTTGCGGGGCCGCTGACGAAGACGCATAAGCCTCGTTCGGAACTTCTAACGAAAAATTTCCGCCAGTTTGTTTTGCAGTTGCAAACCTCGGGCTCCCTGCATAATAATTTTGCCCTCTTTATCGACCAAAACCATAACCGGCACGCCGCTTATGCCGTAATGGTCGTCAAATGCCGGATGACCCGCCCGAGTCGATAGTTCCTCCGAAAGAATAATCCAAGGCAATCCTTTCTGATTCACATGATTTCTGACCGTTGCGACGGGATCGGCTTCCTGTTGGAAAACGTAGACCGATATGATTTCCAATCCTTTGTCGTTGTACTTTTCGTACGCTTCGAGCATACCGGGAATTTCCATTTGGCAAGGGCCGCACCACGTTGCGGTAAACTTCACCAGGACATATTTTTCATTCCCTTCTTCCCGTAGGCTTTCCCAATGAAATTCCTCATCGTCAATCGTTCTGCCGTAGAGTTCAGGATCGCTGCCGACCGCAAGACGCCATGCCCCCTCTCCGTGTTGCAGCATTCCTGCTCCATTGTCGGGTGCCGACTGCATAACGAACAACGTAACGACAAGAACCGCGAAGAATGCACAGCAAGATACAATGAAAATCTCAAAAAGGATTTTTCGGAAGGACAACATAGCGGGATTTCCTTTGTGAAGATGGATGTTCCGGCATTCTAACATCATTTTGAGTTTGTTTCAAGCCGACACAACCGGGAAGGGCCCCACGCCTTCCCCGCTCTTGCAAGATGTGCCAACCTCAAAACGTCGTTCGCACTCGGATAAACACGCTATCGTCGGGACGGTTATTGCCGAAATTGGTGATTTCACGCTCAAACATATATCCGACTTCCAAGCCAAAGGTTAAACCAAATCGCGTTCGGCGTTCGTACCCCAACGAGGCTCGCAAATCTTTGTACTCGACCCTGCCCTGGACTTCCTGGTATCCCCAAGAATTCGCTCCGAATTCAAATGCCGTGTAGAGCCAATCCGAAGGCTCATTGCCCGGTGCGGAATTGAACCAGCGGATGCGTTGGGCAATGCGCACTCGCGGAATAATCAGTTCAAAAACAACATCGTCGTGCGGCGTCCAAATGAGTCCTCCGATGGGGATCACGTTGGCCGAATCCCGGCGGTCGGTATATGCCGCCCCCAACACCAGTTTCGTTCGGGGATTGACGAGCCAAATCCCTGCGATATGGACAGGCACGCGGAGCGTCTCGCTCGAACTGGACTCAAAATCTCCGCTGTAGAAGACGCTCACGCCGAGGTCGGCAATCAGTTTATCTTGGACAATCGGACGCAGCCAACGCAGAGCGAGGCCGGTCGTATAAAAAGTCTCCTTGGGCCCTTCTTTGGTCTCGAGAAAGGTCGTCGAAAACTTCGGCACCAGCAAGAGCGGAGACTCGCGGGTTGGCAAGGGCAGCCCGAACATGACGGCAAAATCAAGTTCGGTCATCCCGAGCCCTCCAGAACCATCGACGGGCACCCAAAGGGTGTTGGTATTGATTTGTTGAAACACACCGGTTCGCTTTCCGCTGGGGAGGTTGGAGAGGTAAATTTCTCCCGATTTTGCCGCTGGGGACGGGTTTGGAAGGAACGCCGTCTCTTCGGAGTAGATAATTTGCGTGGTCGGGGCAGTCAAAAAGGGATTGACGGGACTGGGACGGACATTGCCCAGGCCGGGATAGGGATTTGCCCAAGTGGTTTCCATCCATTCGCCCCCCGTAGATGAGGGACAAAACGGTTGCTGGCCTGTTCCCGATGGACAGAGCAATAGGCTTGCAAGGCAGGATAGGATAAAAATGCGTGAACGGATCTCCATTCGGCTTTGGATGGCACGGAAAATTGCGTTTCGTGCAATAACAATAACGGGAATGGTAAGAAAAATGGCAATTTGATGCAAGGGCAATGTTCAGGCGTTCGCAGGGGCGTTAGAGCACATTCAGAATTGGCATGGACGCCCCTCCGCCATCCCGGCGCACGCATTGTCATCCCGGCGCAAGCCGGGAACCAGACATTGCGTGTGATGCCAGTTCCTCTGGGTTCCGGTGTGCGCCGGAAGGACGGGAATTTGTATATCGCAACACGCGAAACGCTCAGGTTCGGGACGCTCTCCGTTCCTGCGACGTGCCGTTCAGCAACCAAGCAGCGATTCTATAATGTCATCCGTTGAGATATTCTCCGCTTGGCCTTCAAAATTCAAGATGATGCGGTGCCGCAAAACCATCGGGGCGATTTCTACCAAATCTTCCCGGGACACATTGAATCGGCCATCAAGAATCGCCCTGATTTTTGCTCCGAGCATCAGCGATTGTGCTCCACGCGGACTCGCACCAAACCGGACATATTGCCGAACCAAAGCCGATGCCTTCGGCGCGCTGGGATGCGTTCCCAAAACGAGATTCACCGCATATCGGCTGATTTCTTCCGCGACAGGAACCTCCCGGGCAAGCGTTCCCAACTCCAAAATCTTCGCGGAAGGGAATGTCGTTTCGACCTTTGGTTGTGCGGCCGTTGTCGTTCGGTCGAGAATCCCTAACAATTCGTCTTCCGTTGGAAAACGCACCAAAATTTTGCAGAAAAATCGGTCGAGTTGCGCTTCCGGCAACGGATAGGTGCCTTCCATATCGAGCGGATTTTGCGTCGCGAGCACGAAGAAGAGGCCGCCGAGCCGATGTGTTGTCCCGCCGACCGTTACCGAATGTTCCTGCATCGCTTCCAGCAGGGCGGATTGCGTTTTCGGTGTTGCCCTATTGATTTCGTCGGCAAGAAGAATGTTGGCGAAAATCGGGCCCGGCTGAAATTCGAACCGTTTTGTACCGCCGGTTTGTTCCATCATAATGTTCGTTCCGGTCAGGTCGGCAGGCATCAAATCCGGCGTAAACTGGATTCGCGAAAATTTTCCTTCGACGGCTTCGGCAAGCGTTCGCACGAGCAGAGTTTTGCCGAGGCCTGGCACGCCTTCGAGGAGTACATGACCGCCGGCGAGCATTGCAATGATCGTTCCCCGAACGACTTCGCTTTGCCCGACGAGTACCCGACCGATTTCTGTTTCGAGTTTTCGGACATTTTCGCAAAACTGCGACAGTTTGGTTTTGAGTTTCTCGGTATGCTCTGAAATCATAGATTTGTCGCCAAAGCCGAACTGCTGCCATTATGGACGATTTTACTGTTGCAATCAAGCAGGTTCACGGGCACATTGCATATCCGGGGAGTATTCGGGACTTTGCGGCACGAACGGAGGCCGTACACTTCGCACGATCCGGGGGCGTCAGCCCCCGGGTGAATCCAGAACACCAAAAGGGCAAAATGGAATCTGTTGCCGTTTATGGTACAATACCCATACGCTCCGTAGACGGTTCGCCAGTATGCCGGATTACATCTATACCGCAAAAAATCAAGCAGGAAAAGAAATCGACGGAAGAATTGCTGCCAATTCCAAAAAGGAAGCACTCGATGCCATCCACCGACTTAAACTCTTTCCCCTAACCATCGAAGACAGCAAAAAAGGCGAAATTTCTCTCCAACTTTTCCAACGGCGAGTGGCCGATTCGCAAATCGCCGCCGCAATGCTGCAACTCGCCGAACTGCTCGATAACGGCGTCCCCGTCCTGCAAGCCTTTCAAATACTCGAAAAACAAACCCCCAATTCCCGACTGAAATTGGTCGTCAAAAACATTCATGACAGAATTGCCGAAGGCGAATCCGTCGATAATGCCTTCGCCGCCCATTCCGACGTGTTCGACGGCCTCACCATCAGCATCATTCGGGCCGGTGCGGAAGGTGCTTTTCTCGAAGATGCACTACGCCGTATCGGCGGGTTTTTAGAACAACAAGCCGAACTCAAAGGGAAAGTCCTCGGTGCCCTCATCTATCCGATGGTGATATTCTTCGGAGGAATGGCGGTGGTCCTACTTTTACTGCTTTTCTTCGTGCCGCAGGTTGAGGAGATATTTGAATCAATGACCGAAACCGGCAATTCGCTGCCGCTCATCACGCAGTCGGTGATCGGGATGCGGGAACTACTTCTCGCGTACGGTTTATACATCATCGGCATCGGCATTTTTTTATTTTTCGTCCTTCAGGGCCAACTTTCGACGGCTTGGGGCGTGCGGATGTTGGATCGTTGCAAAATGCGGCTTCCTCTAATCGGCGGCATCATCCTCGACGGAGCCATCGCACGGTTTTGTCGGGTATTGGGAACGCTTTTGGCCAATGGCGTTCCGATATTAAAATCGTTGGAAATCAGCAGTCAGTCGGCGGGGAATTCGGTGCTGGCGGATGCGGTGCAGCGATCTGCCGAGAATGTTTCGAGTGGAGAGACGTTATCCAAACCGCTTTCTGATTCAGGCATTATTCCGCTGCAGGTGATGGCGATGATAAGCATTGCGGAGGAAGCGAACACGTTGGAGACGGTATTGGTCAACACGGCGGACTCGTTGGAGCGTCAATCGGCAAGGCAATTAGACATACTGGTCCGCGTGCTTGAACCGGCAATGCTGTTGTTGGTCGGCATGATGGTGCTCTATATCGTCCTCGCGATGTTCATGCCGATGGTCGGGATGTTGGACGCGTTTTAGCAGAAACAGCCGGTTCGCCTGACGCCCCCCGCTTTTGGCGAACCGGATTTGGTATAATCTGCGGTAGTTCGCCGTTGCACCCACTCTATGCGCCATGCCAAACTCCACGCTCTCCGTCGGCGGTAAAATATACAATTATTGTCCGCTCGATTCGCTTCACGTCGACCTTTTTGCCCTGCCTTACTCGATTCGGGTCTTGCTCGAATCCGTTCTGCGAAATGCCGACGGCGCACAAATTACCAGACGCGATGTCGAAAATCTCGCAACTTGGAATACCCAAACACAGTCGTCATCCCATACCGAAATTCCCTTCAAACCTGCTCGCGTCCTCCTGCAAGACTTTACCGGCGTGCCTGCTATCGTCGATCTTGCCGCAATGCGCTCCGCGATAGCACAACACGGCGGAAATCCCGAAAAAATCAATCCTCTCATTCCCGTCGACCTTGTCATCGACCATTCCATCCAAACCGACTTCGCCGGCTCGTCCGATGCACTCGAAAAAAATACCGCTCTCGAATTCCAACGCAATGCCGAACGCTATGCCCTGCTCCATTGGGGGCAAAAATCACTGAACAATTTCCGCGTCATCCCGCCATCCGTCGGCATCATCCATCAAGTCAACCTCGAATACCTGGCCGATGTGGTGCATCATCGCCAAAGCGATAATATGCTCTATCCCGATTCCGTTCTGGGAACCGATTCGCATACCGTTATGATCAACGGATTAGGCGTACTCGGCTGGGGCGTCGGCGGGATCGAAGCCGAAGCCGTTATGCTCGGGCAACCCTATTACATGCTCGCTCCGCAGGTTATCGGGATGGAATTGACCGGCACGCTCCGGCCCGGCGTTACGGCAACCGACCTCGTCTTGACTCTGACCGAAATTTTCCGCAAAGAAGGCGTTGTCGGCAAATTCGTCGAATACATCGGCGAAGGCGCGGCCAACATGTCCGTTGCCGACCGAGCCGTGCTTGCCAATATGGCACCGGAATACGGAGCGACGATGGGATTTTTCCCGGTCGATGCTCAAACGCTCCAATTTTTGCACGATACCGGTCGGGAGCCGCATCACATTGAGGTCGTCGAAGCCTATTGCAAGGCCCAGCATCTTTTCCGGTCGCATATCGTTCCGTTGCCGAACTATTCCCAGGTGCTGTCGCTTGACCTTTCGCAGATCGAGCCCTGCATCGCGGGCCCGAAAAGGCCGCAGGATCGCATTCCGCTGGCGTTGTTGAAAGAAACAGAGTTGAATGTGGATTGCCAACCAGAACCGGTCGATTGCCTACCCACCTCCCTTCCCCTCGTGCTTGCGTCCATAACGAGTTGCACGAACACGAGCAATCCGGGCTTGATGATAGCGGCGGGTTTGCTGGCGAAAAAAGCCGTCGAAAAGGGCCTGCGAACGCCCCCGCACGTCAAAACCAGTCTCGCGCCCGGTTCCCGAGCCGTTACGGCATACCTCGAAAATGCAGACCTCCTAAAACACCTCGAAACGCTCGGCTTTCACGTTGCGGGATACGGCTGCATGACCTGCATCGGCAACAGCGGGCCGTTGGCTCCCGATATTGAAAAGGCGATTACGGAAAACAATCTGACCGTCGCGTCGGTTCTTTCCGGCAACCGCAATTTTGAGGGACGCGTACATCCTCTGATTAAGGCGAATTACTTGGCCAGCCCGCCGCTGGTCGTGGCGTTTGCCTTGGCCGGGACGATGAACATTGACCTGACGAGCGAGCCGCTCGGGACAGCGCCAGACGGGATGCCGATACTGCTTGCGGACATTTGGCCGAGCGAAGCGGAGATTGCCGAAGTCGTTAAGCAGTCGGGCGCGTTGTCGCCGGAAACTTATACCAAGTGCTACGAAAATGTATTTCAATCGAATGCAACTTGGAATGCAATTTCCACGCAGCCGTCCGAGTTGTTTGCTTGGGAGCCGGAGAGCACGTATATCCAGGAGCCGCCGTTCGTGTCGGCTCCGCCGAGTTGCGTGATGTTAGCCGCATCGCCCTGCGGCACACGGAAAATCTGCCTCCCGCGGGGCGGGACGGCTAACTGCCTTGCCGTGTTCGGTGATTCCGTAACGACGGATCACATTTCTCCGGCGGGTTCCATCAAGTTGGATTCGCCAGCCGGCCAGTACCTCACGGATTTGGGCGTCGCTCCGCCGAATTTTAACAGTTACGGCTCGCGACGGGGCAATGACCGGATTATGACTCGCGGAACTTTTGCCAATATCCGCATCCGCAATGCGTTGGCAGACGGCAGGGAGGGCGGATATACGAAATTTTTGCCGACGGGCGAAATTATGCCGATTTATGATGCGGCGATGTTGTATCGGGAGCAGGGCATACCGCTTGTCATATTGGCCGGTTCGGAATACGGGACGGGCAGCAGTCGGGATTGGGCGGCGAAGGGGACGGCAATGCTTGGAGTGCGGGCGGTGATTGCCCGAAGTTTTGAGCGGATACATCGCGGCAATCTGGTGGGAATGGGCGTGTTGCCGTTGGAATTTGCGAATGGAGCGTCGCTGGAGTCGCTGAATTTGACGGGCGAGGAGGAATTTATGCTTCCAACGATTGATGCAAATTTCAAGCCGGGCAGTGTGTTATCGGTCATTGCGACGAAGCAGGTTTCGGTGAATTGGCGGGAGATGTATTCCGAAATGGAGTTTCAGGTGCGTGTGCGTATCGACACGCCGGTCGAGTTGCGTTATTACTTGAGCGGCGGGATTTTGCCCTGCGTGATGAAGACGCTTGAGGGGTAGTCCGGCCGGGAGGCGTAGAACCTTCGTTTTGGCGTTTGGCTGGCAAAATCGTTACGAAGGGGAGTTTTCCAAAAAGTAAGTTTTGGCAAACGGCAATGTTCCGATGAGTCCAAAGGGAAGGAGCAATGCACAATATCACACCAATCACGGGGACGGGTTTCGTTGCTCGCCAACAGGGAGCAACAATCAAGTCGGTAACGAATATGAAAGAACGCCAAGTGCATTATGGCGTGCAAAGTGCGACGTTTGTCCGTACGGTCTTTCCGAATCAAGCCACGGGAACGTATCGCATCAATTCCATGCTCCCGACCTGGCAGGGGCCGAGAATTAACGCAAGTTCTGTTACGTCGAGTTCCGGTACGCAGAGGAGTTCCCTGCCGGTGCCGTACCGAGCGGCGGGTTCTCCGCCGATACCGTATCCGCCGCACAATTCCTCGGCTTTTTATTCCAAACCGCATACCAGGATTATTCCGAATAGATAAGGTTTTTGTGCTCCCCTCCGCTCTTTATTTTGCTCCATTTTGCCCGCAAACCGTGAACGCCTTGACTCCCTCCGGCAACATGGTATGATATTCCCATCGCTCAAAAAATACCACATACGGTAGGGCGAAAAGCCAAAAGGCTACTAGATATAGCCCTTTGACCGAAAAATGCAGGGATGCGGAATGAATTCTTTTGTTCTATCCCTTGGACCTTTCTGTACTTTAACCAACCAATTCCCATGGACTCCATGACACGTTCTGAGATTGATTCCGCCCTGGATACCGACACCTTCGACGCCCCGCCCCCCGAAGGCCTCCGCATCAACCCCGCTTTCTGTCCCGAAGATGTCCGCGATCCCTTCGATACCGCACAATGGGCGACGCGAACCGCTACCATCAAAGGCGACGGCGGAACCGTCTTTTTTGAACAAAATGACTGCGAATTCCCCGAATTTTGGAGCCAACTCGCCGTAAATGTCGTTGCCAGCAAGTATTTTTTCGGCGAACCCAACACCCCACAACGGGAAAAAAGCATGCGTCAGGTCATCCACCGCGTCAGCCGAACCATCGCCGACTGGGGATTTGAAGACGGATATTTCGCAACTCGACGCGATGCCGAAACCTTTTACCGCGACCTGACTTGGCTCCTTTTGCATCAATACGGCTCCTTCAACTCGCCGGTCTGGTTCAACGTCGGGCTCTATGCACAATATAATATCCAAGGCGGGAAATGCACCTGGCACTGGGAAGAACAAAAGGGCGAAGCCGCACAGCCGGATAATTCCTACGAATTTCCGCAAGCCTCCGCGTGCTTTATCCAAAGCGTCGATGACAATATGGAAGCCATTATGGACCTCGCCCGAAGCGAAGCGATGCTCTTCAAATTTGGCAGCGGCACCGGCACCGACCTTTCGACCATCCGCTCCAGCCTCGAAAAATTAGCCGGCGGCGGAAAACCTTCCGGGCCCCTCTCTTTCATGCGGGTTTATGACCAAATTGCCGCAGTCGTTAAAAGCGGGGGAAAAACCCGACGTGCCGCCAAAATGCAGTCCCTTAAAGTGACGCATCCCGACATTATGGAATTCATCGACTGCAAAATGCGCGAAGAAGAAAAAGCAAAAATCCTTATGAAACAAGGGCTTTCCTACGAAGATGCTTATTCCTCCATTTTGTACCAAAACGCCAATCTTTCCGTTCGGCTGACCGACGATTTCATGCAGGCGGTCAAAGAAGATAAAACCTGGACGACCCGTTGGATCACAGATCCTGCCCAAAAAGGCCCGGAATATCCTGCCCGAGAAGTTTTTGACAAAATTTCCAATACCGCCTGGGCTTGCGGCGACCCCGGCGTGCAGTACGACACCATTATTAACCGTTGGCACACCACGCCGAATTCGGGCAGAATTAACGCTTCCAATCCGTGCAGCGAATACATGAGTCTGGACGATACCGCGTGCAATTTGGCGAGCATCAACTTGATGAAATTCCGCCAGGAAGACGGACTTTTCGATGCCGAACGCCTTATCCAAGCCAGCCGGATTTTCTTCATTGCCCAGGAAATCCTCGTCGACAGAGCGAGTTATCCCATCAAGAAAATTGCGGAAAACAGCCATAAATTTCGGGCAATCGGCCTCGGTTATTCCAATTTGGGCAGTTTGATCATGAGTCTCGGTTTGCCCTATGATTCCGACGAAGCCCGCGGATTATGCAGCGTCGTAACGGCATTGCTCCACGGAGCGGCCTATCAAACGAGTGCGGAACTTGCCAATATCGTCGGGCCTTTTGAGGCCTTTTCTCGCAATCGCGAGCCGATGCTCAATGTGATTGACCGGCATTGGGATGCGGTCAACCGGATTGGAAATTGCCCCAATTACCTGAAAAAACGGGCGCAAACACTTTGGGATGATGTCCGTAATTCGGGCAGCCGATACGGTTTCCGAAACGCTCAAGCGACCGTGCTCGCTCCGACGGGGACAATCAGTTTTATGATGGATTGCGATACGACCGGCATCGAGCCGGATATTGCGCTCGTCAAATACAAACAACTGGCGGGCGGCGGAACGCTCAAAATCGTTAATAATACCGTCCCGCTTGCTCTCAAAACGCTCGGCTACACCGACGAAGAAATTGCCGGTATCGTCGAACATATTCAAGAGAAGGGAACGCTCTATGAGGCCCCGCATTTGGTCGATGCACATTTGCCGGTGTTTGACTGTGCGTTTCCGACGCCGGGTTCGCAGCGTTGTATCCCTTGGGATGCGCATGTCAGGATGATGGCGGCGGCGCAGCCGTTCATATCGGGTGCGATTTCCAAGACGGTGAACATGCCGAACAGTGCATCCGTGCAGGATATTGCCGATGCGTACATGCTGGCGTGGGAACTCGGATTGAAGGCGGTTGCCGTTTATCGGGATGGTTCCAAAGGAGCGCAGCCGTTGTCTGTTTCCGAGGATGGCGGGCAAAAACAGGATGCCGAAGCGGAACGGCTTGCTCGAAAGGAAAAGCGGAAATTGGCGGGACCTCGTCGGGAGCGTTTGCCGGATACGCGGAAGTCAATTACGCATAAATTTAACATATCGGGACATGAGGGATATATCACGGTGGGATTGTATCCTGATGACCGGGTGGGCGAACTTTTCATCACGATGGCCAAGGAAGGCAGTACGATTGGCGGATTGATGGATTGTTTTGGGACGGCAATTTCGATGAGTTTGCAGTATGGGGTGCCGTTGGCGGTGTATGTTGAAAAGTTTTCGCATACTCGTTTTGAGCCGATGGGCCATACAAAAAATCCTGATATACCGCTTGCAAAAAGTTTGGTGGATTACATATTTCGTTGGTTGGGCCGGACATTTTTACCGGATATGCAATCGGTGCAGCAGGACCCTGATCTCAACCATCGGGATGTGCAGGAGCGTCGTCGTGGTCGGGCGTCGGTCGAGACGAAGCGTGATGTGCCAGTCAAAACGGAGGCTGAGCCGATTGCGGTGAAGAGCATCGCCGTCATAAATAGTACGGTCGCAGAGTCGCCGTTGAAGCCGGAGGTGATCACAATATCGACGGTTGATGAGCCGTATCGGGACTTGCAATCGGATTCGCCGTTATGCGATGCTTGCGGAGCGATCACGGTGCGGAGCGGCAACTGTTACCTTTGTTATAATTGCGGAAAAAGCATGGGCTGTAGTTAGCCGCGTCGCGGGGTTGGATAAGAGGTCTCTTGACACGGCGACCGCAAAATAAATATAATGACCGTTATGTCAACGCCCGCCGTCTCGCCCCTCGAATCTGCCGTCGAAGAACATATCGACTCGACCAGCCGACTCGTTCGAAAAGTCGATCTTGCGCTCGCCCTACTCGTCGGCACCTCCCTTATCCTCGGCGGACTCTTCCTCGCAATCCTCGCCGACCACTGGCTCCTCAAAGACGGACTCTCCACAACACTCCGATTCGCTATATTCGGCGGCCTCGCCACTATCGCCGGCCTCTATACCTATTGGAAAATCCTGCCCATCTTTCAGTATCAAATCAATCCCGTCTATACCGCCGACCTCATCGAACGCGATGTGCATACGTTCAAAAATTCCCTCATCAATTGGCTCCTGCTCCGACAAGAACGCTCCGAACGCGATGATTTGCCGCAAGATAAAATCAATGCCCGAATGTTCGACGGCATCGTCCAAACCGCCGCCGCAAAAGTTCAAGCCGTTCCCATCGGGCACGCCGTCGATTTCCGAAAACTGATTTGGGTCGGAACCTTTTTTGCAATCCTGCTCATCCTGTTTGTCGCCTATGCCGCCTTTTCACCGAAAAATTCCTTTGCATCAATCGCCCGCGTTATGCTTCCCTTCGGAAACATCGAGCGTCCGCAGACTGCCCAATTTCGGAATGTTGAGCCCGGCGATGCGACCGTGTTGCAAGGCGAAATGATCGTTGTTTCGGCGGAAGTCGTCAGTCCGAGCCCCGAGCCCGTATATCTCGTCTTTTCAACGGATGATGGTCAAGCCGTTCAACAACGGATTCCGATGTTGATGCCCGAAGGCCGCATCGCCTTCGAGACGCAGTTCCCGCCCGGCAGACAAGGTTCGCAACGCGGATTCAACAGCAGTGTTGATTATTGGATTGCCCAAGGCGAAAGCCGTAGCCGACAATACCGAATCGATGTTCAACCGGCAGCAAGCATTGAAATTGTTTCGCTGCAATATGACTTCCCGGACTACACCGGGTTGCCGACGGAAATTGTCGAACACAGCAGCGATGTAAAGGCCCTCGAAGGGACTGCGATTTCGATAGCCGTCCGCAGTACCTTGCCGCTCGAAACGATTAACCTTGTATTCGACGACAATCCGGCAAGCAATGTTGCGATGCGGATTACAAACTCCGAGAAAACGGAAGCCCAGGGGACGTTCACGTTGCGAAATCCTTTTCCCCATCGAACTTTCGCCTTTCAAGCGACCGATGCGAACGGCAACGCTTCGCGTCGGAGCGGGATTCACCGGATTGAGGTGATTCCCGACCAACCGCCTCGGATTCAATGGGCCGATACCGCCGAACATTTACGGGATGTTGCGGAGATAAACCTGCCGATTAACGAGGCGTTGCCGTTGCCTATTCAGGCCGAGGACCCTGATTTCGCTCTGCGGTATATTCGGTTCAAGACGGAGGCTCCGGGCAAACGGATACCGGATTCGGAACTGCTTGCCGACTCGCCCCGGACGGGCCCGACCGAACATCGGGGACAGATTTCCAGAACGTACAACTTTTCACCGACGGCGAAACGGCTTGCCGTCGGCGATACCGTCGATGTTTGGGTTGAAGCCGTCGATACGAAACTGCCCGAAGCCAACGAGAGTGCGACGCGGAGGATCAAAATCAATGTTGTCGAGCCGACGCAACAGGACGAGACGCAAAAAGATCAAGAATCAGACCAAGAGCAAAACGGCGAAGGGGATGGAACCGGGGATGGTCAATCGGATTCGGGCGATTCCAGCAACGAAGAATCGCCGGATGGAACCGCCGGAGAAGGAAACCAAGGCGGCGAAGCGGATGCACAGAACCCGCAAGAGTCCGAAGGGCAGAATCCCGCTGAAGGCGGAGAGGGACGCGATGATTCCGGCCAAGAAGAAGGACAAGACGGGGAGGGACAGGAAGGTGCAGGTCAAGATGGGGATGGTGCATCCGGCGGCGGTCAGCAGGAGGAGCAGTCGGGCGAGTCCGGCGGGGGCAATGCGGGCAGCGAGTCGTCCGATGCGGGCGGCGACCAAGTTCAGGAAGGCGATCCGCAAAATGGGACGGGAAGCGATGAGCAGTCGGCTCAAACGCCCGAAGAGCAGGCTGGGGCTTCCGGCGGCGAGGAAGGGCAAAACGGACAGGGACAGGGCGGCGAATCGCAACCCAATGCTCCCGAGTCCAATACTCCGGGGCAAAATGCGCCCGTCAATCCCGAAACGCAGGACGGCGACGCGATGGAACGGATTATCGAGCAGATGAAGCAGGAAGGCCGTTTCCCGGAGGAGGATGAGTCTGCATCGCAAAATGACAATCCGAGGGAGCGGAGCGATTCGCTCGACCCGGATTCGCAGAATCGGTCGAATCAGGGCAGCGATCCGACTGATCCGCGTGCGTCGAGCGAACCGTCGGAGGGAACGCCGCAGGATGGGGAAGGCGAATCGGGCGACGGAACGGAAGCCGAAACGGGACAAAGCGAAATGACGGAGGGTGGTGAAGGCCAGCAGGGAGAGGGACAACAAGGTGAAGGCCAGCAAAGCGGCGGTCAGCAGGGTGAAGGGCAGCAAAGCGGTGGCCAGCAAGGTGAAGGCCAACAAAGCGGTGGTCAGCAGGGCGAAGGCCAGCAGGGAGAGGGACAATCGGGCGAAGGCAGTTCCGCGAGTCCATCGCCGCAGAATGGCGGTCAGCAGGATGCAAATCCGGGCAATCAGCAGGGCTCGCCCCAAGCGGGCGGAACGGACGGCGGTTCGGGCGTGAATCTGGAAACTCCGCCGGATGATCCTAATTTGGAGTATGCGAATCAGGCAACGAATCTGGTTTTGGAATACTTGGAAGACCAGTTGAAAGACACGCCGAGCGATGAGTTGTTGAACCGATTGGGTTGGACGGAGGAGCAGTTGCGTCAATTTTATGCTCGTTGGCAGAAGATGTCGCAGGACAGCAAGCGTCCGTTGGAGTCGCCGGACCAGGAATCGGGCCGAAGTGCTTGGGAGGAGGCGTTACGGAGTTTGGGATTGTTGCGGCCGAATCGGGACAGGGCGGTATTGCGTGGTGGTAGTCAATCGGGTTTGCGGGATAACCGGTCGGCAACGGAGTCGCAACGAATCGAGCCGCCGGCATCGCTTCGGGAGCGTGTTCGGACGTATAATGAGAACATCGGCCGATGAGGGGCTAACCGACGCCCCGACTCTGGCGGTGTGCTACTTTCGCTTTTGCCTAAACACAGGATTTCATTTGTTCTTGAAGGAGTGCGAATTTCGTTTCTATTATGGCTCGCCGAAACAACTATTGACGACGCTAAAAAATGGGCTAAAATGCGCCAAGAATTGACTTTTCGTTACTAGGCCTTAACATCGACTATATTATGGCTTCGATTATCATTCTCCTGTGTTCGTCGTTATTCATGATGGTGGTACTGTCCGTTTTTTGCGTCCGCATGGTCCAAAAATACGAAAAGACGATGCCGTTGGCTCAGTTTCAAAAAAATGTTCTGATTTTCACTAGTTTGGCATTTCTCCCGCTATGCCTTCTTCTGCTGTTAATGTGCTGGCAGGGGCCCATCGGGATTTTTTTAGCGGGACTGTCCCCTTTTCCTCTTGCTATTACCCTGTTATGTTACCGCTGGAAATATCCTCGCACCCCAAAAGATATACCCAGTGTTGGAATGTTGGTATTCTTGGCAATACTGACGGTCGGCAGCATATCGATTACAGGCGTTTGTGCTTACATGATTTATGCGTACGTATATACCCCTCGCACCCTGGAGCGTTTACCGCCGCTTGTTCCTCCACCCGTTGATTATTCGCTCCCACCGTAGTTTTCGCTTATTGTTCTCATTATTCCTGATCCTGGTAAATAATGAGCGGGCATCTGCCTCGGCCTTTGCCCCTCCCTGACGCATCCAAAAAAAAGAAGCCGGGGTTGTGGTGTCGGAGTAGTGACACGCTGGTTTTTATTGGCCAACACGGACGCCGCGTCCCAAATTTTGGCATTGGCAAAGGACTAGATGAAGACTAGAAATTCACAAATCGCACAGTTTGCTATTAGTTTGATGTCACTTTGCCACAAATACAAAAGGCGTTCATAAAAGACGGGTACAGAAGCTGTTGTGTTTTACCCATTTGAAAGATTATTGGAAAGGACAGATCCCATGGAATACAATGAAAACAATTGCATTCATACCTTGTTCGTTTTATTTTTGACCCTCTGCGGTGTATTCTTTCTCAATTCCGAGACGAAGGGCGATGAAAATCTGGTTAAGATTATTGGGGTAGGTGTCAACGAGTGGATTGACAACTCAGAGTTCAAATGTAGTTACTTTTACACGGAAGGGGTTGTGGACACCAAAGAAAAAGCGGAAAAACAACCGGATAATCTGGATAAAATAACACTCGTTGCTGAGGGTCAGTTCGTCAAAACGAAGAGGAAGACATTTGTGAGCCAACTTGTAAAACAAGACCTCTATACGCCGCGGCAGTCGAGAAGTTTTTTTGGGGTAATCAACGAGCAATTAGAAGCCCATTATATTCCACACAACTTCGATGGTCCCCCGCAGGAGTTGTTTGTCTTTGAACGTGATAAGGATAAGAAAGATATTCCCTATCCGGTAGTGGAACCACAGACGACATTTAACCCTGTTAATTATATCACAAATATCACCAGTTTGGCCGATGTTATACGTAAAATTGATCCCAATGTTGCGATTACGACTTCCAGGATAGACGCGGACAACATAGAAGTGTCTTTCAGGTTTAATGATTCGGCTGGAAATCAAAATTTGGAAAGAGTTGTTTTTTTGACATCTTACATGTTCCCTGTTCCAGTCGAGAGTTATGTAATGGTAACATATGTTACCGGAGAGGAGTATATCCGCAAGTGTGTTGCTAGTGATTTTGTTGATGTCGGTTCTGGAGTTAGGGTTCCCAAAAAGATTATGCAATACGAAGGTCCCTTTTTTGATTGGAGAGGTGAGGAGTATGAAGGCAAGTGGCTGGTAAAAAAATGGGTTTCGACGGATATGGGCAGAGAAGAGCCGATCGATGCAGATTTTTTGATTCCGCTTGCTTCGAACTCGACCTTTGGAGGCTTGGTAACAGAACTGGAAATTGAATTCATGCGAACCAAACCCTCATATTTCGATATAGACTCGCTGTCGTTGGCGGACTTACAAATTTCTAGCCTTGGCGAGGATATCGTCGCGTCAAATATGTCGCGAGCGTTTTATCTTAGAGTGTTTTTTATTTTAGCAGGATCAGCCCTGATCCTGATCGCATGCATTAGAATCACCCAAATGATGTTGACAAAAAATGGTTAGACTGCCGTTCAAAACCTTGTTTTCTTTCACGATCAGATATTGTATGTTATTAGCATTCGCGTTGTCGGTGCTCGTTGATTGAGATGTCCATCACCCACCAAACCGCCATCCATAAAGCACTTCTCCTAACCCTGCTCCTCACCCACGCCTTCCTCCTCGCCTATGCCATGCAGTTTCGGCATTGAAGCGGTGGCACGACAAGGTGAATAATTGACTACAAACTATTGTCCCGCAATGGATTAGAGAATTTTTTCGTTTTTGGCAGGCTGCATTTTGCTTTTGTATTAGTGCACACTTAGTGGCAACAAGGAACTTACGTCAAAAAAAATGCCCAAAAACGTGTTTCGAAGACAGAAATTTTCACGCTTGAAAACAGGGCCTTTCATCGCATTTTTCGACCAAAATACGGCCGAATTTCCCGTGATTTTCCGGCGAGCCTATTGACTTTGGTTTTCGGGTCAGGTAGGATGCACCGCGGACGTTCGTTTGCGAAGATTGCGGGCACTTTTCCAAATGGCAAAACAACATGACAATGATAAAAAACCAAAAAGAGTTGGATAAACGGAACTCGGAAAGATGCCTCGGGCAGGCTTTTAGGCTGGAATGTCTGCTTGCGATGGGGTTGCGTCTTTTCTCCCCTGTTTCATTGATGTTTCGGTTTGTGTTCCTTTTATCGGCTATATGTGCTCTCAGTGGCTGTATGGAGTTACTTGCTGGAGAAAAAGATTTTTTAGATGCAAAGACGCGACTTGAAGAAATCGAAGGGAGAAAACCAAATGACAAAGATTTCTTCCGAATAATTGGTGAATTCGGAGGGAAACTTACTGTCGATGAAGAAGATAGATTGTTTGTGCATATGGTGCGAACTCAAAAGTCTCTTATGAGCGATAGGGATATATTGGCTCTTTATCAAGCGAAAAGAAATTCATTAAACACTGGTCAGGTATGCTACGAGGAAACAGTAATTTTTTCTCCCGAACAGGTTACTCACGTTTTGTATATGTTCGCTTTTTCGGAAACGGGGGACATGTATTTAGAGCAAACAGGAAAACAGCTTGACCGTGATCCAGAACGATCCATTATGACGATTGCGGATGATGCTTATACTAGGGTGGCGTTCGCTAAAGACGGAAGCATCAATGCCAGTATCACTCCGCTCACGGAACACCACAGATATTTTTATCAGCCTAGCATGCCTCTTATCCTGGCGA